>Ga0210392_10000293_pt1 | contig 34746 bp, 36 predicted proteins | sample IncBWC30OmetaG_FD_161057 | JGI IMG/M metagenome (GOLD analysis project Ga0210392, IMG submission 161057) | Forest soil microbial communities from Barre Woods Harvard Forest LTER site, Petersham, Massachusetts, United States - Inc-BW-C-30-O ... | reverse complement strand
GAGTGATGGACAGGTATAGAGATCGGGGCAGGCGTCGAATGTGGAGAGGGGTTGCGGTTGCAGGCGTGACCCTGGGGCTGACGTTGGCGGCGCATGCTGCGGGGTTGAGGGATGTTTCGGTGGATGGGTTTCGTGCGGAGGTCGTAAGGTTGCAGGGGGTGGTGGCAGCTTGTGGGCGTTCCGCGGCGGGGTGTAACGCGGATGCCGTGGGCGACGACGTACGCGTGGGGGATGTGGCGAAGGGTGGGTTCGAAGAGCACTGGGATTGGCTGCGCGGCGCGCTGAAGGAGGCGAGGACGGCGAAGGACGGTGAGCGCGCGAAGGCGATGGGGGAGGCGGGAGCGCGGCTGGAGGAGATGGGGCGGGAGAGCGCTGCGGGTGGAGCGGCAGAGACGGGTTTTGCGCACGAGCGCGATGTCGCGAATGCGGTGCTGGCGCAGCCACAGTTCCAGGGGGCGGTGGGATTGACGTGGTGGGACCGCGCGAAGACGAAGATGCTGGGGTGGCTGCAGCGGATGTTTGAGGGCGTGGTTCGTGTGAGGACGGCGGCGCCGTGGCTGGGAACGCTACTGGAGTGGGTCTTCTATGTGGGGGCGGCGGTGGGGCTGCTGTTCTTCCTGCTGCGAAACGCGGCTCGGCAACGGTTGAGAGTGGCGCTGGGGGGCGAGGCGGTGCAGAAGTCGGCGTGGGAGAGCGAGGCCGAGGACTGGGCGAAGGCTGCGGCGGAGCATGCGGAGGCGGGCGAGTGGCGGGAGGCGGTGCACTGTTTGTATTGGGCGGCGATCGTGCTGCTGGAGTCGCGACGGGCGTGGCGGCATAATCCGACGCGAACGCCGAGGGAGTATGTGCGGTTGCTGAAGCCGGGGTCGGCGCAACAGCAGGGGCTGCGCAGGCTGACGCAGATCTTTGAGCGCGTTTGGTATGGGCTGCGGGATGCGGATGAGAGCGAGTATGCGGAGGCTCGCACGCTGTATCAGCGGCTGGCGGCTGGCGCGGCTGAGAGCGTGGGCGCGACGAATGAGACGCTGGCCGCCGGGGGTGTTGCGTGAGCCGCGAGACGGGGGTGAGGGACCGGCTGGGGGATCGCGGCCGGCTGCTGATTTTGTGCGGCGTGATGGTGGTGATGATCGGGGTGGTGTGCGCGGTGGCGCCGTCGACGCAGGAGAATGATCCGCGGCCGACGGTCACGAATGTTGGGCCGCATGGGGCGAAGGCGGCGTACCTGACGCTGGAGGCGCTGGGGGTGAAGACTTCGGAGTGGGGTCATCCGCTTAGCGAGTTGAATGCGGATTTGAGTGATGCGGAGGTGGCGCGCACGACGCTGATCCTGGCGGAGCCGCAGTATGACGCGACGCAGGAGAGGGATTTGGCGGCGGCGGTGAATCGGTTTCTGGAGCGCGGTGGGCGGGTGTTGACTACGGGGGGAGCGGGGGCGCGATTGCTGCCGGATGGTGAGGTGTCGGCCGCGGGGATGCTGGCGAGCGGTGCCTGCGAGACGACGCCGGAAGGGCCGGGGGAGCTGGCGCGCGCGGGGCGGGTGGAGATGGTGAATGCGGCGCAGTGGTCGAAGGATGGGGCGAAGTATGTCGTGGAGCAACGCTGCGGGAGGGACGCGGTGGTGGTGAGATACGTCGTGGGCAAGGGCGAGGCGGTGTGGTGGAGTTCGTCTGCGCCGATGGAGAATGCGGGGCTGAAGAAGGATGCGAGTTTGAAGCTGCTGCTGGCGTCGGTGGGGGTGGGCCCAGGTTTGGCGCAAGACGCCGGAAGGGATGTGGTGTTTGGGGAGTCGCTGCATGGGGCGGTGCGGTCGATTTGGGATGCGGCAAAGGGGCTGCCGCTGAAGTGGCTGGCGCTGCAGGCGGCGCTGCTGTTTGCGCTGCTGGTGGTGAGCTTCAGTCGGCGGCGCGGGCCGGTACGAGCGCCGGTAAGGCTGCCGCGGAGCTCGCCGGTGGAGTTTGCTGTGTCGATGGGCGATTTGTATGAGAAGGCCGCGGCTAGTAGCGCAGCGACCGAGGCGGCGAAGCGCAGGCTGCTGCGCGTGCTAACGCGGGAAGCGGGCGTGGCGCAGGGGACGATTGAGGAAGGCCCGGAGGCGATTGCGGAGGCGCTGCGGGCGCGGCTGGGTGGGGACTGGTCGCTGATGAGCGAGCATCTGGAGGAGGCGAAGCGGGCGCAGCATGAGGTGATTGCGATGCGCAGTGCGCTGGCGCTGGTGCGCGCCTTGAGCGAGGATGCGAAGAGAGTGAGGGCGAGTTTGGTGCCTGCAGTGAATAGTGGGTAGTGAGTAGTGGGTAGTGAGTAGTGGGTAGTGATGGAAGAGGAGAGCGTGTGAGCGACGAGAGTTGGGGAGTGGCTGCGGCGAGTGAGTTGTTCGCGCGAGGGCAGGGGCAGATTGGGCGCGTGATTGCGGGGCAGCAGGAGGTGATTGCGCAGGCGCTGCTGACGATGTTGTGCGGCGGTCATGCACTGATTGAGGGCGTGCCGGGCGTGGCGAAGACGCTGGCGGTGAAGACGCTGGCGAGGTTTTTGGGGCTGGAGTTTCGGCGCGTGTCGGGGACGCCGGATATGATGCCGGCGGATATTTTGGGGACGAGCGTGTTCTCGCCGAAGACGGGCGAGTTCAGCTTTCACAAGGGGCCGGTGTTCACGCAGTTCCTGCTTACCGATGAGATTAATCGAATGCCGCCGCGGACGCAGGCTGCGCTGCTGGAGTCGATGGAAGAGCGGCAGGTGACGGCGGATGGCGAGCGGCATGTGCTGGATGATTTCTTTACCGTGTTCGCTACGCAGAATCCGGTGGAGTTTGAGGGGACGTATCCGCTGCCGGAGGCGCAGCTGGATCGGTTTCTGCTGAAGATCAGGATGGAGTATCCGGATGTGGTGGAAGAGCGGGTGGTGCTGGAGCGGCATCATGCAGCGGTGGATGGTGCGGGGTTGGCGGAGACGGCGGTGGAGGCTGTGCCGTTTGAGTTGCTGGTGGCGGCGCGGAGAGAGGTTCGTGCTGTTCGTGTTGAGCCGGCGATCTTTGATTATTTGCTGGCGGTGGTTCGGAGGACCCGGGCTTGGCCGACGATTGCGTTGGGGGCTAGTCCGAGGGCTAGCACCGGATTGCTGCTGGTAGCGAAGGCGTTTGCGGCGCGGGAGCAGCGGGACTTTGTGATTCCTGATGATGTGAAGGAGGCGGCGCTGCCAGTGCTAAGGCATCGGCTGGTGTTGCGGCCCGAGGCGGAGCTGGAAGGGTTGGATACGGATCGGGTGGTGCGCGATGTGCTGGCGGCTACGCAGGTGCCGAAGTGAAAGGCAGGGGATAGGGGATAGAGGATAGAGCGTAGAGATTCGGGAGTCGTGGAGGTCCCAATGCGGGGGTCCTTCGCTGCGCTCAGGATGACGGCGAAAGACAGACAACAGCAAAGAAGCTTCGCAGATGCAGACGTTGATTCCACAATCCGGTAGTGCGAGGGCCAGGCCTTTTGGTAAGGCTGGGCGGGTGGTGGGGTTTGGCCTTACGCCGCTGGCGATGGGATTGTTGGCTACAGGGTTGGTAATGGCAGTGCCTGCTTTCTTTCATGCTCGGCAGATTTATTTCTTGCTGGGGTGGGATGGGTTGGTGGTGCTGCTGGTGGTGGTGGATGCGGTGCGGCTTCCCCGCCCTGAACAGTTTTTGGTGACGCGGACTTTTTTGGATTCGCCGCAGTTGGGGTTGGCTACTCGCGTGGAGTTAGGGGTAAGGCAGGATTCGGATGGGGTTGTTGACGTGCGGATGGTGGATGATTTGCACACGGCGCTGGTGGCGATGCCGGTAGTGCAGCGGGTGGAGGCGTTTCCGCGTGAGGATGCGGTGAGTGTGTCGACGATCTATCCGAGGGAGCGTGGGGATTTTCGGTTGGGGAGAGTGTATCTGCGGTATCGCGGGGCGTTGCGGTTGGTGGAGAGATGGGCGGCTGCGGAGCCGGTGGTGGTGGTCGGGAGAGGTGTCGCGTTAGAAACCCATGTCTCAGAAGCGAGACATGGGGCACCCGGATTTGTGGGGGGCGATGGGACACCCGGATTTGTGGCGGGTGGGCAGCAGCGGGTGAGGGTGTTTCCGGCGCATGAGGATAGTCGGGAGAGTACGCAGTTTTATTTGCTGCGGGCTCGGCAGATTGAGTTGGAGAAGCGCAAGCTGCAGCTGCGGGGGGTGGGGCGGGAGTTTGAGAGTCTTCGGGATTATCAGCCGGGGGATGAGCTGCGGAAGATTTCTTGGACGGCGACCGCGCGGCGCGGGAGGCTGGTGACGCGACAGTTTACGGTGGAGCGGTCGCAGCAGGTTTGGATGATGCTGGATGCGGGTCGGCTGTCGCGGACGGCGTTTGAGTTGCGGCGTGGTGGCGTGGAGAATTTTGCGGAGACGGGTGCGGAACGCGAGGCTGCGCATGTGTTGACGGTGACGCAGCTGGACCAGGCGGCTACGGCGGCTACGATGCTGGCGCAGGTGATCCAGGGGTCGGGCGATAAGTTCGCGATGCTCGCGTATGGGCGGGAGGTGCAGCAGCTGCTGCCTCCGGGGAATGGCTCGGCGCATGTGCGGCTGCTGATTGATTTGTTGAGTCAGACGCGGTCGGAGGCGGCGGAGGCGGACCATTTGAATGCTGTGGCGAGGTTGAAGTCTGCGCAGCGGCGAAGGGGGCTGATTGTCTGGATTACGGAGCTGGTGGATAGCGTGGGGAAGCCGGAGCTGGTGGTTGCGGCGTCGGAGTTGGTGAGAAGACATCTTGTTGTGTTGGTGCTGTTGAAGCATCCGGAGCTGGAGGAGTTGGCGGCGCGGGAGCCTAAGACTAAGGATGAGATGTTTCACTCGGCGGCGGCGCAGGAGATGCTGGAGCGGCGGCGGGAGACGGTCGCGCAGTTGGAGCGGCAGGGTGTGTTGATTGTCGAGACGACTGCACAGGAGGTGGGGATGCGGGCGGTGAGTAAGTATCTTGAGGTGAAGGCGGAGGGGCTATTGTGAAGCAGTGGGTAGTGAGTAGTCAAGATGCTACCCAGGAACATCGTCAAGCCGCGGCGTAATCATCCCAAGCGCTCCCCGTCGCCCTTCATTACTTACTACTCACTACTTACTACTCACTGTCCTTCGGCCGCCTTCGGTTAGCCAGAGGGTCAGGGCGGTTAAGAGGACGGCGCCTACGGCGAACTTCAGGGCGATGGGGGCGTGGGTGGGGGAGAGGAAGGCTTCGAGGGTGCCGGCTACGATGAGGAGCGGGATGGTGGCGGAGACTAGCTGGACGGCTTCGAGGCCGGCGAGGGCGAGGGCGGCGCGGCGGTTGAGCATTCCGGGGAAGAGGATGCCGGCGGCTAGGCGGAGGCCGGCGGCTCCCGAGATCATGATGCTGGGGATTTCGAGGGCGCCGTGGGCGGCTACGAAGCTCCAGAGGCTGAGGGCCATGTGGTGTTGGCGGCAGACGACCGCGATGGCGCCGAGCATGAGGCCGTTGTTGAAGAGCGAGTAGAGGGTGAAGAGGCCTGCGGTGATGCCGCCAGCGAAGGTGAGGAAGCAGACCGTGATGTTGTTGGTCATGATGCCGGAGGCGGCCTGCGGTTTGATGCTCAGGACGCTGTCGGTCCACATCTTGTGCTGGTCGAGGTTGGCGACGGTTTTCGCGCCGAGGAACATGACGCCGAAGTCTGGGCGGAGCATGACGATGAGGGCTCCGAGGAGGCCGGCTGCAACGCTGATGAGGGTGGCGGCGAGGAGGTAGCCGGACATGCGGCGCAGGAGGCGCGGGTATCCGTGGGCGAAGAATTGCCAGAGGCTCGCAAAGGAGATGCGGCGGCCGGAGTAGACGTAGTTATGGGCTCGGGAGACGAGGCGGTTGAGGTATTGGGCCAGGGCTTGGGAAGAATGGTCGGCGCGGACGGCGGAGAGGTCGGCGGCGGCCTGGCGGTAGAGGAGGCCTAGATCGCGGAGGTCGGCGGGCGGGAGGGACTTGACGCCGTTGGATTCGACCTGGTGGACGAGCGCGTCGAGGCGGTTCCAGTTATGCTTGCGGGAGTCGATCCAGAGGTTGGAGAGCATAGGGCAGAGTGTAGAGCGTAGAGCGTCGAGAAGGCTTAGGGGTGCGTGAGCATGTCGGGATTTGAGCAGCGTGGCTTCGGTGATGATGCGGCTGTGGGGCGGGCTGACACGCATTATATCGAGACGCCGGAGCAGGTGGAGTTGGCGTATAGCGTGGCGGGGATCGGCAGCCGGTTTGTTGCCGCGCTGCTGGACTCGCTGATACTCGGCGCGTTCTTCTTCGCTGAGTTGATGGCGGTGGTGATGATTGGCGCGGCGGGCTCGGTTTCTGCAGCGGCCGGAGGTTGGGCGCAGACGGCGGGGAAATGGTTTATCGCGTTCGTGGTGTTCATCAACTTTGCGGTGATGTGGGGATACTTTGCGTTGTTTGAGGCGTACTGGCATGGGCAGACGCCGGGCAAGCGGGCGATGAAGGTGCGGGTGATCAAGGACTCGGGACGGCAGATTACGTTGTTCGAGGCGATGGCGAGGAACTTATTGCGGGTGGTGGACTACGCGCCGAGCCTGTACCTGGTGGGCGTGATCACGATGCTCTGCAACAAGCGGAATCAGCGGTTGGGTGATTTGGCGGCGGGAACGATTGTGGTGCATGAGCGGCTGGATGAGCCGTCGTTGCTGTACCAGACGAGCACGACGCTGGTGGCTCCGGTGGGGTTTGCCGCGCAGCCGATGGGAGAGGAGACGGTGCTGCCTTGGGGGCAGCCGGTGCGCGCGATGTTCCCTGCCGACGCGGTGGCGAAGCTGAGTGCGCAGGACCTGGTGGTGATTGAGACGTTCTTCTCGAGGATGCTGGATTTGCCACTGCAGACGCGGGCGGCGGTGGCGTACCAGATGGTGACGCAGATGGCGGCGAAGATGGGGGTTACGGTGCCCGAGGGCAATCCGGAGCGGGCGCTGGAGTCGATGGCGTACCAGATGCGGAGTGGGGGGCGGCGGGTTTAGTGGCGGAAGGGTAAGGGTGGGACTGGTGACGGCGGAGGTGTTGCCGGCATCTGAGTGAGCGAAGAAGGAAGTGCTTCCGTGCGTACACCTGACCACAGGTTAACCGCGATCGACCCACTGGCTCAGCAGATATGGGACCTGGTGGCGCGATCGCCGCTGCGTGATATGTGGGACTTCCAGGGGGCGAGCGCGGGGTTGGTGTGGAGGCGGACGTTCCGAGCGATCCTGGGCGATGACCTGCTTTCGCGCGCGGCGGAGATGGGGTACTACTTTTTGTTCGCGCTGTTTCCGACGCTGGTGTCGGCGAGCGCGATCCTGGGGTTGGCGGCGCGGCAGGCGGAGCATATTTTCGACACGCTGTTGCACTACCTCGCGCTGGTGGTGCCTGGTGGGGCGTACACGATGGTGATCGAGACGTTCAACCAGACGGCGGAACACGCGACGAAGGGGAAGATCACCATTGGGCTGGTGGCAGCGATCTGGTCGGCGTCGGTGGGATTCGCGGCGATCCAGGATGGGATGAACACGGTGTACAAGGTGCGGGAGTCGCGACCTTACTGGAAGGCGCGAGGGCAGGCGATTTTGGTGACGATGTTGCTGTCGGTGATGGTGACGGGGAACCTGGCGGTGCTGCTGGGCGGCGACCTGATTGCGCGGTTGATGTACGTGAAGATCTGGCATCACAAGCTGGCGTTCAGTACGGCGCTGGTGATTCATATTGTGCAGTGGACGCTGGCGAGTTCCCTGTTGATGCTGCAGTTCAGCACGATCTATTACTTTGCTCCCGACCTGAAGGTGAAGCGCTGGCATTGGATGACGCCGGGGGCGGTGATTGGGATCGTTGGCTGGGTGATTTGCTCGCTGGGACTACGCATCTATCTGCACTTCTTCGACAGCTTTTCGCTGACGTACGGGTCGCTGGGCGGCGTGATTATTCTGCTGACGTGGTTTTACATCACGGGGCTGATGCTGCTGCTGGGCGCGGAGGTGAACAGCGAGATTCAGGCGGCGGTGGCAGAGAAGAAGCTGAAGGACAGCGGGGCGATTCCACGGAACGTGGACGCCGAACCGAAGTTGGCGGTGGAGTGAAATCCCGCTAACCCAGGTCTCAGAAGCGAGACCTGGGGCACCCGGATTATTGGTGCGTTACTTGGTGAGAGGGTCGAGGATGGTGTCGAGGCGATCGGGGGTGTTCTCGATGCGCTCGAGTTGGGGATAGCGTTGGCCGCCGTGGTAGTCGAGGGAGATGGTCTTGAAGTAGCCGGTGTTCTCGACGATGAGGCTGATGGCTGGACCGCTGCCCTTGGCTGCGTCGATGGCTGCGCGCAGGAGGGCGGGGGTGAAGGCGCGGCCGTTGACGGCGATGATCTGGAAGCCGGGGGCGAGGCCTGCCTTGTAGGCGACGCTGTTGATGATGACGTCGCCGAGGATGCCGGTGGAGCCGGCGGTGAGACCGAGAGAGTAGGTTGCGCTGACGCCGTCGCCTTCGTTGAGGGTGGACCAGTAGTTGGGCTTCTCGGTGTAGGTCAGGTGGTAGCCGGAGAGGGTGTTGATGCCGGCGATCTCGGGAGCGTGGAGATCGTTGGAGTCGAGGCGGGTGCGGAGGAAGGTGGCCCAGTCGTAGGGGACGACGGCGTTGAGGCCGGAGACGACGTCCTCAAAGGTGTAGGGCACGACGCGGGGCGGGGTGTTGCCGCCGAAGCCTTCGAAGGCAGCGAGGAAGTTGTTGAGGGTTTTCTTGCCCTGGGACTTTGCGCGGATGGTCTCGTCGATTTCGAGCCAGAGGAGATCGCCTTCGCTGTAGTAGTCGACGTCGCGACGCCAGTTATCGTAGGGGCCGCTGGCGTTGTAGAGAATCTGGGCGGAGGTGGCGGTGTCCTGCAGATCGCGCCAGGTGCGACCGGGACGAGCGTCGTTCAAGTCGGCGGCGATGGTGGCGAGGCGGTCGCGGAAGACCTCCGCGCTCCAGATGCCGGAGCGGGCGGCGAGGACGTCGCCGAGGTAGTTGGTGAGGCCTTCATAGACCCAGAGGAGATTGCCCTTCATGGGCTCCTGGTAGTTGGGGGTGGCGAGACCGGCGGGGCGGCGGTATTTGCCGTTCCAGGAGTGGGTGAACTCGTGAGGGAGGAGGTCGCCTTCTTCGGCGAAGGAGCCTTCGTCGATGAAGGTCTTCTCGGGGACGCGGTCGTCGGAGGACTGGTGGTGCTCGAGGCCGAAGTGGGCTACCTGGTCGGAGAGCGTGACGAGGAAGTGGTAGGAGCCGTAGTGGCGCGACTGGTAGAGCGCGCCGGTTTCGCGAACGAGTTTGGAGAACTGATCGATGTGCTGCTGCGAGAGGGCGAGGTCTTCTGGACCGTCGCCGGCGAGGTCGAGGTAGTGTTTGGGAGAGACTTCGGGGGCGAGGTCGATTTCGCGGAACCAGCGGCCGGCGAGGACGGGCGAGTCGATAAGCTGCTCGAGGGAGACGGTCTGGAAGGAGGCGTGGGCGGAGGCCTCGGTGGCGCCGTCGGTGGGCTGCAGGGCGGTGCCGAAGTGCCAGCCGTCGGGGATGGTGATGCTGGGGGTGATCATGACGTCCGCGGCTTTGGTGTGCTCGATGTCGCCCGGCGGCGGCCCGCCGAGGGGATAGACGAGGAGGGTGTTCCAGCTGAGCAGCGCGAGGTTGGCGCTGGTGGAGCCGCCTTCGGTGAAGTTGGCGCCGCCGGTGGCGAGGAAGTCCATCTTGATGTTGAGCTGCGTGACGCCTTCAGGGACCGTGACGTGGAAGCTGTACATGTCGACGAGGTCGCGCTCCCACTTGACGGGCTGGCCGGAGGGCGTGGAGATGAGGAAGCCTGCCTGGTTGATGAGGGGGCCGGTGGGGCCGTGCTCGCCGGGGATCCACTCGGGATAGACGAGGGTGAGGGGGCCAGGCTGGACGGGGATACCTTCGGTGGCGTGGAGGATTTTGCGTGGCGCGTCGGTGAGGTCGACGGAGAGCGTGATGGGCGCGGTGGTCTGGGCGCTGGCAGCGAGCGGGGAGGCGCATAGGGCGGCGCAGAGGGCGGCCATGGGGATGAAGCGAATCAACGACATGTAGTGAGCTCCTGGAGGCGGGTACTTCGTAGGATAAGTTTACGCGGGAGAGCGGCAGAAAGGCGCGGCGCGCGGCCGGCCGGGCAAAGAACGCCGGGCGGGACCCCGGCTTCCACCCCAGCGAGCGAAGACCACTCGCCGTGTACCCCGGCTTCCACCCCAGCGAGCGAAGACCACTCGCCGGGGACCCCGGCTTCCACCCCAGCGAGCGAAGACCACTCGCCGGGGACCCCGGCTTCCACCCCAACGAGCGAAGACCACTCGCCGGGGACCCCGGCTCCGATAGAATTGGGCACGCATGCTCCTATACGCAATTGTTCTTGGCCTTATTGTTGTGACGCTGCTTGGTGTATCGCTGGCTCGGTTGGGCAGTGTGAAGACCAAGGCGGATTACCTGGTTGCGGGGCGCTCGCTGCCGGCGTTTGTGCTGGTGTTCACGCTGCTTTCGAGCTGGATTGGGTCGGGCTCGCTGCTGGGTGGCGCGGAGAATGCGTACAAGCATGGGTTTTATGCGCTATGGCAGGGTGCGGGCGGATGGGCTGGGCTGCTTCTCATTTACTTTATTGCGCCGAGGGCGAGGAAGTTTGCGCAGTTCACGATTCCGGATTTGCTGGAGAGCCGGTACAACCAGACGGCGCGGGTGCTGGGCGTGATCGCGGTGCTGTTCACGTATACGGCGATCACGAGCTATCAATTTATTGGCGGCGGCGACATTTTGCATTTGATCTTTCCGCAGGTGTCGGCGGTGCATGGGCAGTACATCCTGGCGGGGTTTGTGATCGTGTTTACGATGATCGCGGGGATGGGCTCGGTCGCGTATATGGATGTGGTGATTGGGCTGCTGGCAACGTTTACGCTGATTGCCGCGCTGCCGGTGCTGCTGCACATGGCCGGAGGATGGAGGGGCGTGCACGCGGTATTACCCGCGACGCACTTCCAGATCTTCGGCGAGATGAAGCCGGTGAATGCGCTGGAGCTGTTCCTGCCTACCTGTTTGCTGATGCTGGGGAACCAGTCGATGTACCAGAAGTTTTTTTCGGCGAAGTCGGAGAAGGACGCGACGCGCGCGGTGAGTGGATGGCTGGTGGGCACGGTGATTTTGGAGTCGATTATTGTGGCGATCGCGGTGGTGGGGTCGGCGCTGTATCGGACGGGCGAGGTGGCTGCGCGGCCGCGCGAAATTCTGGCGTATACGGCGACGCATGCGTTTGGGCAATATATGGATAACGCGGGAATCGGGGCGAAGGCATTGAGCGTGCTGGGCGCGCTGCTGGTGGGGGCGATCTTCGCGAAGGTGGTGTCGACTGCGAATAATTACCTGTTTTCGCCGGCGACGAATTTGGTGAATGACGTGTTTCTGCGGTACATCAAGCCGGACGCGAAGAACTGGGTGGTGCTGCTGGTGAGCCGGGGGACGGTGGTGGGGCTGGGGTTGTGGGCGCTGTACCAGTCGCTGGGGACGACGTCGGTGCTGAAGAAGTCGCTGTATGCGTATACGATTTATGCGGCGGCATTGACGCCGGTGATCCTGGCAGCATTTTTCTGGAGGCGCGCAACGGCGAAGGGAGCGGTGGCGAGTATCGCCGCGGGGACCTTCATCACCGTGGGTTGGGACTCGCTGACGCCGCATCTGCCGGCTGTAGTGGCGGCACGGGATGCGATTCTTCCGGCGCTGGTGGGATCGCTGCTGTGCCTGGTGATTGTGAGCCTGGCTACCGAGCCACCCAGTGAGAGCCATTTACGTCCGTTTGAGGAAGGGTGATTACGGGCGCAGAATAAGGATTGCGGGCGATTTATCGAAGTGTGCGAAAGTGCTTGTTTCGAGTGTGCGGGGACGGATTTCCGGCATCTAACGGCGCAGGCAAGTGATCCGGAAGGACCAGCCACCACCCAGCAAAGGAGATTTCTCATGGCAGTGAATCAGATCCACCCAGCGACCGATAGTGGAGTAGAGCTGCGCAACCTGATTGGCGGTGAGGTGAGCGCGATGTTTGGGAGCGATGCGAACTTTGTGCACTCGAACCCAACGGCGAATGCCTTTAGCGAACATTTTGAGCTGCGCGACACAGACGATATGGCCGACAGCGACGAGGAAGAAGAAGAGGCGGGGCTGGAAGATGAGGAGGATATCGACGAAGACGATGACGAAGAAGATGATGACGAAGAGGATGAAGAGGATGACGACGATGAATTCGAAGACGATGAGGAAGATGACGACGCCGATGTGCTGAGAACGGCGGAGCCTACCAATGTCCATGGGCCGGGCAAGCACTCGCGGACGGATATTGAGCGGGAGCTGGAAGAGATGGAGGACGAGGTTGGGGAGAAGAATGCTGAAGAAGCCCCTGAAGCTGAGGAGGAAGAAGAGGAGGGCGTGGATAAGCGGCATGCCGATCGCGCGATGGATGAGGCGCTTCGCATGAGTGGAACGGCGGAGCGGGAATTGTAGGCTGGCATTGCGGTTGGGCGACGAGGAGACATAGCGCGTGAGTGAAACGAAAGCAGGACGTTCCCTGGCGAAGGGATTGGTAGCAGGACTGGTGGCGGGGCTGGTGGCCACGGCGGCGAAGTCGTGCGTTGAGGCTGTGTTTCCTCCGCGCGTGCATGGAGAGCCGGAGCCGCCCGAGGCGCTGGCGGAGAAGATTGCGGGGCATCATCTGGACCGCAAGGCGAAGACAGCAGCGGGGACAGCGCTTCACTGGGGATTTGGCGCGGCGGCGGGAGCAGCGTATGGCGCCCTGGTGGAGTATTATCCGGCGGCGACCGATAAGCAGGGTGCGACATTCGGGCTGACGCTGATGACGCTTACGCACGGGGCCTCTTTGCCGGCGATGGAGTTGGCGGAGCCTGCGGAAGAGCAAAGTTTTCGGGAGCGGAGCAGCGAAGCTACCAGCCACCTGGTGTATGGACTGGTGGCGGAGCGGGTGCGGAGTATCGTGCGACACATGCTATAGCGGAGTTGGTTCGAGGCAACCGATTTGAGGACGTCGACGGCATATACTTGACAGACGGCGGGGCCCCTCCAGGTTCGGGCTTGCCGGCCATCTTTCAGTGGGCGCGGATCGGGCCAAGGTGCTGCTGGAAGACCTGGAGATCGAACCGCGGTGGTCGACGTCTTCGGAGTTGCAATGGAAGAGGACATGATGCAGGTTGCGTCGTGAAGCCTGCGACGGAAGAGCTACAGAGTGTGCGCGTGGGGGGAGGCTCGTGCCCGCTGCTGTCGGGGGTCTGCGGGATAACGACGGCTGCAACGCCGGCGGCGGAGCAGGCTCGGTGGACGAGCATGCCGGTGAAGGCGCGGCTGCGGGTGTTGCGCGCTGCACGGCACTTGATGGCGGCGCGCGCGGAAGAGTTTAGTGACGCGATTTCTCCGCAGCTGGCGCGAACAAAAGCGGACACTCTGGCGACGGAGTTGTTGCCGCTGCTGGCGGGATGCAAGTTTCTGGAGCGCGAAGCGGAGAGAATCCTGGCGCCGCAACGGCTCGGCATGAGCGGACGGCCGTTGTGGATGACGGGCGTTGCCGCCGAGATTCATCGCGTGGCGCTGGGGCATGTGCTGGTGATTGGGCCGTCAAATTTTCCCTTGTTTATTCCGGGGTCGCACGTATTGCAGGCGCTGGCTGCTGGAAACCGGGTGACGTGGAAGCCGGGTCTGGGGGGCGGTCCCGTAGCGCAACTGATGGCGCGGATGCTGGTCGAGGCCGGCGTGCCTGCCAGCGCACTCACGGTTACGGATGAGAGCGTGGAAGCGGCGCGCGAGGCGTTGGCAGCGAGGCCGGATAAAGTGATCTTTACCGGCTCAACGAAGACGAGTCAGAGCCTGCTGGCGGAGCTGGCCACGACGACGACGCCGGCGGTGCTGGAGCTTTCTGGCGCGGATGCGATTGTGGTGGCGCCTGGAGCCGATCTTGAGCAGGTGGCGAAGACGGTGGGGTTTGGGTTGCGGTTGAATGGCGGCGCGGTGTGCATGTCGCCGCGACGGCTGTTTGCTACGCCGTCGACGATGTCCGCGTTGCGGCCGCTGCTGCGTGCGGAGCTTGCGAAGGTGCCGGGAGCTGCGCTGGATGCGGGGACGTCGGCGCGCCTGCGGACGATGCTGGATGAGGCCACGGAGGGAGGCGCAGAGGTGGAGGGCGCGTTTGCTCCGGGGGCACAGAAGCCGTTGCTGGTCGATCACGCGACGGCGAACATGGCGATTGCTCGCAGCGATATTTTTGCGCCGGTGATTTCGTTGATTGAGGCAGAGTCGATGATGCACGTGCCGGAACTGTATGCGCAGTGCTCGTATGGGCTGACGGTAGCGATCTTTTGTCCGCGCGAGAACGAGAAGAAGGCACGGATGCTGGGGTCGATGCTGGATGCCGGAACGTTGCTGATTAACGACATCATCGCTCCGACGGCTGATCCGCGCGTGCCGTTTGGCGGCCGGGGAGCGAGCGGCTATGGGGTGACGCGGGGTGCCGACGGTTTGCTCGAGATGACCGCGGTGAAGGCGGTGCTGACGCGGCGCGGTGGGGTGATGCTTCATCTCGATGCGACCACCGATACGGATGCGCCGATGTTTGCCGGGTTGATCCGGGCGACGTACGGGCATGGACTGGCGTTGCGCTGGGCGGCGTTGAAGCAGATGCTCAGGGGATGGCGGCTTAGAGGCGAGTCGTCCTTGCGCTAGACGCCTTTTTTGCGGGGCTCCCAGATGTATTTGTGGATTTGCAGGCTGAGGCGGGCGGGGAGCCCGTCGGCTAGCATCCACTCGACGAGGAGGCGGGGGTCGAGGGCGGCGTTGTCGGTGGAGCGCTGGTCGGTGGGATTTTTCAGGAACGCGGGAGAGAGAAGGATTTGGCCGCAGCGGGTGGCGAGGCTGTGGGTGCGGATGAAGTCGCGGGCGAATTCGTAGTCGGCGCGATCGGAGAGGACGAACTTTACTTCGTCGTTGGGGGTGAGGGCTTCGAGGTTTTCGAGGCGGAAGGTGTTGGCGGCGGCTCCTGCGCCAGGGCACTTTACGTCGACGATTTTGTGGACGGCGCGGGGCACGGCTGCGAGAGGTTGTTCGCCGCTGGTTTCGATCATGAGGGTGTAGTCGCTCGCGAGCAGGCGATCCATGAGGGGGAGGAGTTCGCGGGCCTGGAGCATGGGTTCACCGCCGGTGAACTCGACGAGGCGGCAGGGGGCGAGGGCTTCGAGCTGGGCGAGGATCTCGTCGGCGGTGAAGGGCTTGCCACCGGTGAAGGTGTACTCGGAATCACACCAGGAGCAGCGGAGGTTGCAGCCGGCGAGGCGGACAAAGATGCAGGGGACGCCGGCGAAGGAGCTTTCGCCCTGGACGGATTTGTAGAGCTCGATGAGGTGCATTACTTCCCTGCTTCTGGCTCGTAGTAGCGCGCGAAGCTGGTGTCGGTTTCGTAGAGGGTGCAGTCTTTGACGCGGACGCGGCCAGAGGTCATGTCGTGGAGCTGGGTTGCCGTCTTCTCGAAGAAGTAGCGGGCGAGGTTTTCAGCCGAGGGGTTGAGGGTGGTGAAGGGCTCTAGGTCGTTGATCATTTGGTGATCTAGATACTCAACCGTCGGGCGGAGGACTTGCTTCAGTAGCTTGAAGTCGAGGAGAAGGCCGGCTTCGTCGAGCTGTTCGCCAATGAGCGTGACGAGCACGCGGTAGTTATGGCCGTGCGGATTTTCGCACTTGCCCTGGTAGTTGCGGAGGTAGTGGCCTGAGGAGAAACCGGCCTGTACCGTGACTTCGAACATGGTGGGGAGAGCTCCGATCGGCGTGTGTTTGCGCCATCTCCCATTCTACCGGGGATTGCTATTCGGGGCGGCTGCGGCGCTTGTGTTGGCGGTCGACGTCGTGGCGGCGCTCGGCCTGCTCGAAGAGCGAGCTCAGTACGCCTAGCAGCGTGACGATCAGGGCAACGCAGAGAAGGGCGATGCTGGTCATGCGCCAGAGGGATGCATCGCCGGGCGAGCCGGGCTGCTGGGCGATGTTGGTGAAGGACAGGCCGATGGACAGGAGCGAGAGGGCTGCGAGTGTGGCGGCGAGGATGTAGAGGTTGCGTCCCATGCTGGCGATTTGCGTTGCAGTTTCAGGATAGCGTGGATAGGGTGGTGCAAGCGTTCGATTATGCGAAACCTCAGAGGGTAAATATGTTCGCAGGCGTACCGTTGGGATGGCTGGATGTCGTCGTCGCTCTTTGTGGCTTGGTTGGAGTCGGGTTCGGTGTCGTTACGCTTCTCAACGAACCTGGACAGGTGAGAGGGCGCTACAAATTTCTTAGTACCGTCTTGTTCGGGTGCGTGTTCTTGCTAGGCGGCTCTGATTTTCTTGCGACAAGGACTATCGCTCCACGGTTCTCCCTTACAGGTCACATCGACGCGTTGAAAAACCATGGTGGCAAGAATCCACGCTGCGATATTGGTCTGGCTGGCTCTAATGACAGCCATGCAGGATTGATTGGCGACTTTTCCTGCGGCCAACTTTACCTTGGCGAGCATATCAAGGCGACCTGGATGACATTCAACGCACATATCGTCCGGATAGATATTTTGTCCGGCGCGAATACTGGAAGCCATTTGAATGACACTGGCCCTTTTATGGCAGTAATACAAATAGCGATCGGACTCTTTCTGATTTATGTTGCAATCCGCGTGAGACGGCGCAATCCAAATGCGTATCCTCCCAAACGAACGGCCGATGACCCGCCCGGGGGCGTTGACGAGGAGTCGCTGCTCAACCTGAGTGGACGAAAATGACAGTCCCGGCTGAAGCCTGAACCTGTCTGAGAGGGCGACGACAACAGCAGAAGCAGATTCCCTGCGGGAATGACAGCAAGAAAGACAAGTGCAAAAACTGAGGTGATGTGAGCTCTACGGATTAAAGAACTTTTCGACGGCGGTGATGTCGTCGGTGCGGGCGTAGGGGGGAGGCTGTCGAGGAAGGTGGCGCCGTAGCGGGTGGTGCGGATGCGGGGGTCGAGGAGCATGAGCACGCCGCGGTCGGAGAGGGAGCGGATGAGGCGGCCAAAGCCTTGCTTGAGGGCGATGACCGCTTGCGGGACCTGGAGGTCGTTGAAGGCGTTGCCGCCGGCGGCGGTGATGGCGTCGGTACGGGCTTTCATGATGGGGTCGGAGGGGACGGCGAAGGGGAGCTTGTCGATGATGACGCAGCTGAGTTGTTCGCCCTGGACGTCGATGCCCTGCCAGAAGGAGCTGGTGCCAAAGAGGACGGCGTTGGGCGTGTCGCGGAATTGTTGGAGCAGGATGTGGCGTGGGGCGGAGCCTTGCATGAGGAGCGGGTAGGGGAGCTGCGAGAGGAGGCGGTCGTGGAGCTCGCGCATCTGGGCGTGGCTGGTGAAGAGGCAGAAGGCGCGGCCACGGGTGATCTCTAAAACGCGGCGGATTTTTTCTGCGGCTTGCGGTAAGAAGTTGGGGTCGCGGGGTGGGGGCATGCCGGGCGGGAGGTAGAGGAGGGCTTGCCTGGCGTAGTCGAAGTGGCTGGGGACGACGAGTTCTTTGGGGAAGGGGATGCCGAGGCGGCGCTTGAGGTGTTCGAAGCTGGGGGTACCGTCGGGCGCGGCTACGGCGAGGGTGGCAGAGGTGAGGATGACGCTGGGGTAGTGGGTGAAGAGGGTTTCGGCGAGGAGGGTGGAGACGTCGATGGGGGTGGCGAGGAGGTGAGTGCTGAAGGCGAAGGTTTGGGGTGGGCCTGATGCCGATCTTGCGGCGTTGCGGAGGCCGCTGGTGGCGCGGCGCTCGATCCAGAAGACGGTGTTGGGGTCGGTGGATTCTAAGAGGAATTTGAGGTGATTGCGGATGTCGGCGGTCCGCTTGCGGAGGCCGGCGGCCTCGTCAACTTCGCGGAGGCGCTCGAGCTCTCCTTCGAGGCGCTGGAGGGAGTTGAGCGCGCCGAGGTAGGCGTCGCCGCGTGCTTCCAGGAAATCTGCACGGTCGATGAATTCGAGCCGTCCGAGGTCGGAGGGGCCGGACGGGAGCGAGGCGAAGAAGAGCTTGGAGCGCTCGCGGATGGTCTGGGTTGCGCTCTCGATCGCGCTGGTGGTGACGCCCTTGGCGCGGAGCATGGTTTCGGTGTCGCGGGCGAGCTCTTCGAAGCGGGCGTTGGAGAGGGCGATGCCGAAGTATTGGCTGGCGATGTCTTCGAGCTCGTGGGCTTCGTCGAAGATGACGGCGGCGGCTTCGGGGAGGATGCCGGCGTCGGGTGCGCCGGCGGCTTGCTGCTTGATGGAGAGGTCGGCGAAGAAGAGGTGGTGGTTGACGATGACGATGTCGGATTCGAGGGCCTTGCGGCGCATCTGGGTGATGAAGCACGACTCCCAGTTGGGGCAGGTTTGCCCGAGGCAGACTTCGCTGCGGGCGTCGAGTTTGTGCCAGAGCGAGGAGTGCTCGGGGAGGTCTTCAACCTCGGCACGGTCACCGGTTTCGGTGGTGCGCTCCCACTGGAGGATGGAGTGGAACTGCGAGATTTCTTCGAGGCCGGTGAGGAGCGGGTTGTCGCGCAGGGCGTAGAGTTTCTGCTTGCAGATGTAGTTGGCGCGGCCCTTCATGTAGCAGACGCGGAGGGGGCCGAGGAGAGTTTCGAGGAAGGGGATGTCCTTGAAGAAGAGCTGCTCCTGGAGGTTCTTGGTGCCGGTGGAGATGATGATGCGCTGCTTGTGCTCGCGGGCTCGGCGAAGGGCGGGGAGGAGGTAGGCGAGGGTTTTGCCGGTGCCGGTGCCGGCTTCGACGATGAGGTGGCGGTGGTCGGCGAAGGATTGCTCGATCTGCTTGGCCATGGTGTACTGGCCGGCGCGGTGCTCGAAGGCCAGGGAGGAGTTGGCGAGGAGGCCGCCGGGGTGGAAGAAGTCGTGGAGCGTTGGCAGTTTCTGGTCGGGGGGGGCCGAGTCGATCTGAGTGAACGGCGGCAGTGGGGTGGCGGAAGGCATGCGCTATGACGAGTGTAATCGCCGTTTGTTCGCCGCGCGATGCGTCAAGCGCTTAGTGCGGGGAGATGGAGAAGCTTTGTTCAATTAGTAAGGGCGTTTTCACCTCAGTGCCATCGCACGTTGCGGGTTCGAATGTGTCGTGAGACACGGCCTTGATCGCCTGTTCGTCCAGACCCATTCCTGCGGGCTGTTTCAGCCAAAGGTCGGACGGATGACCCTTCTCATCGACAGTGAGGAGGACGGTCACGGAGCCATTGAAGCGTGCCTTGCGCGCCTCCTCGGTAAAGTCTGGTTCCTCCTGATAGATGACCTTGGGATGTTCATAATGGGCACCCTCGGTGGGACAGGAAGAGGCGGGAGGTTGACGCGAAGGCTCATCGGTCGGGTAGATCATCTGGCGATCCAGGACAGGGATGGCGGTAACGGCGGCTTGAAGCGTGGGGAAGAATAGTTCCTGCTTAAGCAGGGGCAATACTGCTGCCGGGTCCGCCCCATTCAAGGCGATTCTGATCACGACAGGTGTATCCCCCAGGAGTGTGGGCTTCTCCTTCTTCTGTTTGTAAATTGTGGATCGGCTGCCAGCGAGCACAAGCGTACCGTTGTGAACCTTCGCTGCGCTGAACTTGAAGACGCCTAGAGTGCGCAGTTGGGGCGGGCCGCTTGTAAGGCCGTTTGGAGTCCATTCGAAGTTGGGGGACGCATCCCCGCTAAAGTTTTGAAGGATCAGGCGCTGGTTGAGGACTTGGGCGCGGAAGTCCTTGAGTAGCTGATCTGAAGACTGGGCCTTGGTCGAGGCAATCGATGGGAGCAAAAGACAGAACGCTGAGATGGCAATGCGGCGCATGACTAACACTATAAGTGACGAATTAGCGGCACAACTTCCCTTCTGCAAAGCAACATAAGCCGGCGCAAGTTCCTATAATGGATAGTGCGCCAAGGCGCGGGAGATGGCGACCATGGCGGCGAAGCGGACTGAGAAGAAGCGGCTGGGCAAGAAGCATCGGCAGGCGAGCACGCGGCCGAAGATGGGGAAGACGGCTCCGCGGGGTACGGCGACTACGGGGGCGGTGTCGCCGAAGAAGCGCAAGGAGTTGGCGGCGAAGAAGGCTGCGGCGGTGAAGGCTTCGAAGACGCCGACCAAGAGCCCGGAGCGGGAACACAAGGTAGTGTTGCGTAATCGGGATGAGGCGGGGACGCGGGGGTATGGCGGGGACTTCGACGACGAGCGCGAAGAGCACGCAGCGCGGGACACGCGGACGCTGGGTAAGCGGAACAAGAGCTCGGTTGCGGGTGGTGCGGGGAGTGCGCATGAGGAGCGCGACTGGAAGGAAGCGGAGAAGATTGCTGCGGCGCTGACGCTGGCGACGGATGTGGGCCATCGCGAGGCGACGCGGTTGCCGCTGGTGGCGATTTGCGGGCGGCCGAATGTTGGGAAGTCGACGCTGTTCAATCGGCTGACGGGGACGCGGCGATCGATTGTCGGGGACGAGCCGGGGATTACGCGCGATCGCATCTATGGCGAAGTCGAGTGGGCGGGACGCGATGTGCGGCTGGTCGATACCGGCGGCGTGGTTCCGGATGATGAGGCGCTGATACCGTCAGAGATTTTTCGCCAGGCGAAGGTGGGGTTGGAAGAGGCGGACGTGATCATTATGGTGGTCGATGGACGCACGGAGTTGGCATCGCCGGATGTGGAGCTGGCTCGGTTGCTGCTGCGCGGGGGCAAGCCGATTTTTCTGGCGGTGAACAAGATGGACGCGCCGGACATGTATGCGGCAGCGGAGAATTTTCGGCGGTTGGGGTTCAAGAATGTTTGCCCGATATCGGCGGAACATGGCGCGGGCATTGGCGATTTGCTGGATGAGGTGTGGGCGGCGCTGCCTCCGGAGTTTGTGGCGGAAGAGCCGGAAGAACGGTTTGAAGGCGAGGAAGAAGAGTTTGAGGAAGACATGGATGGGGGCGGCGATCCGCTGCCGGGGGCGCAGACTGGGCCGGATGAGGTTGCGCCCGCGGGGCCGGGGCGACGGTTGCGTTCGCACGGCGAACATATCTCGCGGGAGACGAAGATTGCGATTATTGGGCGACCGAATGTTGGGAAGAGCACGCTGTTGAATGCGCTGACGAACAGCGATCGGGCGATCGTTTCGCCGATTGCCGGGACGACGCGCGATGCGGTGGACGAGGTGGTGGAGCGGGATGGGCATAGTTTCCGGTTCATCGACACGGCGGGGATTCGGCGTAAGGGTAAGACGAAGCTGATGGCGGAGAAGCTGTCGGTGATCATGAGCCGCAAGCATTTGGAGGCCGCGGATGTGTCGCTGCTGGTGATTGACGCGACAGAAGGTGTGGCGGCGGCGGATGCGAACATTGGCGGGTATGCGCATGAGAGTGGCCGCAGCGTGATCATCGTCGTAAACAAATGGGATCTTGTGACGAAGGTTGGAGCGGATGGCAAGACGCTGTTTGACGGCAGCGAACCTGCGAACAAGAAGCTGTATGAGGAGCAGGTGCGGGACTCGCTGAAGTATCTGGATTATGCGCCGTTATTGTTTGTGTCGGCTTCGGAGTCCAAGGGTATCGATGAGGTGTTCAAGAAGGTGGAGTTGGTGGCGCGGGAGCGGCGCAAGCGGGTGTCGACGGGCGCGATGAATCGCTTTCTGGACAAGATTGATTTTCAGCGGGCGAGTGTGCCGATGAATCGGCGAGTAAAGATTTATTACATGACGCAGGCTGCGGTGGCGCCGCCTACGTTTGTGCTGTTCACGGATCGCGATGTGAAGCTGCACTTCAGCTATGAGCGGTTTCTGGCGAATGAGATTCGCGATACATTCAAGTTTATTGGCAGCCCAATCTGGTTCAAGGTGAAGGCGCGGAACAAGAAAAAGGCTGAGTAGGTGGGGCAACCCTACGCTGTATCGGGTCCGGGCTGCCGGGGCGGTATCGGGGGCGGAGCGCCTGCGCCGGGGTATCCGGGGTAGGGATAAGGTGGCGCAAGAAACGGTTCGAGATATGCGCCTACGAGTGGATAACGTCCGCCGAGGAAGTAGAGCGCGTAGGCCTGCAGGAAGGTGTACACAAAGCCGGAGAGGATGATGGCTGCGAGCACCACCAGGGCGAGCAGGATGAGTCCGAGAACGATCCAGATGGCAATCATTGCGACGTGACCTGCGAGGCCCGCGTGGCGGAGCGACAGCCACGCAATGAGCCCGACTCCGCCGAACGGCATGAAGGCGATCAAGGCTCCGACAACCAGGATGCTATCGGCGGCGAGTGAACCGCCGATGGCGAGCAGGAAGCGCATCAAGACATACAGGGCGACGGGGCCGGGCTCGCTGCGGATGAGGCTCCAGACGCGACTCACGGTATCGGAGATGCTTGTGCTCTCGAGGGCCATGGAGGGCAGACCGAAGTCGTATAAGAGCGCGTAGCCGATGCCGATGAGAACGACGATGAAGAAGATGGCGCTGATAAAACCGAGGATCGCTACGAACAGGGCGACGGGATCCTGGGGAGTGGCGCCGTGGAATGACGGACCCATCTCGCGGATGAAGTGAATGACGAGGGGAACCAGGATGGGGGCGGCGCAGATAATCGCCGCAAGGAAGTAGAGGATCTTGAGGCCAATCCAGTGCCAGGTGGCAGAGGCGTAGCGGCGCCAGATGGGGGAGAGGGTGGTGTCACTCCGGAGCACGACTTCGAACAAAACAAACTGCAGGCGAGAGCTGAGATAGAAGAATGCCAGCCCGATGAGAAGGGCGATCGAAGCGAGGAGGAATGCTAACGCGACGATCCCGGCGATGAGGGCTGGCGGAGCAGAGGGCAGGTGCCGGCCAGGGGAGCTGAAGGAGCTATTGCAACCGCCGACTTGCGCGAAGAAGGCTACGGCGCCGATTTTGAGCGCGAGCCGCCAATTGCGTGGTGCGATGAGGATGCGGCTGGTGTGATTCCAGGCGGGGCCGATGGCGTCGATAGCGGAGAGCAGACGCATGCTGCACCTCGATGCAAATGTCTTTGCAGGAAGCCTATCGCAGTCTGGCGGGAATCACAGAATTATTTTGCAAGCCACGCGTCCCAGGCGGCGAGCGCCCGGTCACATTGGATTTTGTGGCGTTCTTTTTTGTCGCGGATTTTCTTGCGCAGATCTTCTTCGAGTGGGGGAAGAAGGTCGAAGGTGATGTTGGCCGGCTGGAATTTCTTTTGGTCGGCGTGGGTGATGTAGTGGGTGAGCGAGCCGTTGGCTGTGATGCGTGGAGCCGGGGCTGGTTGGTGGCCACTGGCTAGTGCGGCGGCATAGCGACCGGCGAGGAGGCCGCTGGCGATGGACTCGGTGTAGCCTTCTACTCCGGACAATTGGCCCGCGATCAAGACGCTGGGGTGGGCGCGGAGCTGAAGGGTTTCGGTGAGCAGCGAGGGTGCGTGGATGTAAGTGTTGCGGTGGATCTGGCCGTAGCGCAGGAAGGTGGCGTGCTCGAGGCCGGGGATCAGGCGCAACACGCGGGCCTGCTCGCCGAACTTGAGGTGATTCTGGAAGCCGACGAGGTTGTAACTGTCGGCGCGGAGGTTTTCCTGGCGGAGTTGCACGGCTGCGTAGGGCCAGCGGGCTGTCTTAGGGTTGGTGAGGCCGGCGGGCTTCATGGGGCCGAAGCGGAGCGTGTCGCGGCCGCGGCGGGCGGTCTCTTCGATGGGGAGACAGCCTTCGAAGTAGTTCATGGCTTGGGGCACGGGAGCGACGGAGCCGTCAGCGGGTAGAGCTTCCCAGGATTTGGCTTCGACGATTTCGGCGCTGGTGAGTGCGTCGAGGAAGGCTTCGTACTCTTCTTTGGTGAAGGGGCAGTTGATGTAGTCGGCGGTGCCTTTGTCCCAGCGCGCGGCGAAGTAGACCTTGTCCATGTCGATGGTGGAGGCGTCGACGATGGGGGAGATGCTGTCGTAGAAGGCTAGCTGCTCGGCTCCGGTGAGGCGTTGGAGTTCGGCGGCGAGGGGCGAGCTGGTGAGGGGACCGCTGGCGAGGATGGTGATGGTGTCGGGATCGCTTTCGTCGAGGTGGGTGACTTCTTCGCGGCGGACTTCGATGTTCGGGTGGGCTGCGATGATGTCGGCGACGCGGCGGGAGAACTCGATGCGGTCGACGGCGAGGGCGTGGCCGGCGGGGACGGCGCTGGCGTCGGCGGCCTGGAGGAGGAAGGAGTTGGCGCGACGCATCTCCTGTTTCAGCAGCCAGGGCGCGGTGTTTTCACTTTCGCTCTTGAGGGAGTTCGAGCAGACAAGCTCGGCAAAGTCGGAGGTCTGGTGGGCTTCGGTGGAACGGATGGGACGCATCTCGGAGAGGATGACGTCGCAGCCGAGGCTGGCGGCCTGCAATGCTGCTTCGGGGCCGGCGAGGCCACCGCCGATTACGTGGATCTTTTTCATCTGCTCTAGGATACGGTGTTGGGGGATACGGCGTTGGGGGATACGGTGTTGGGGGATACGGTGTCGGTCGCTGCGAGGGCAGCGAGGGAGTCGTCGGCGAGGCGCATGATGCGCCACTCGGTTAGGACCCTGGCGCCAACGCGGTGATAGAACGTGATGGCTGACTCGTTCCACTCGAGGACATCCCACTCGAGGCGGGGACAGCCCTGGTCTATGGCGATGCGGGCGAGGCGCGCGAGGAGGGCTTTGCCGATGCCGTGGCCGCGCAGGGAGGGAGTGACGTAGATGTCCTCGAGACGAATGCCGTGGTGGCCGCGCCAGGTGGAATAGGTGGTGAAGTAGAGTGCGAAGCCGGCGGCGATACCGTTGTACTCGGCAATGAGGGCGGTGAAGCGCGCGGGGGTTCCCCAGCCGTCGCGGAGGAGGTCGGCCTCGGTTGCGCGGACGGCGTTGGGCTCGCGTTCATACTCGGCGAGCTCGCGAATGAAGCGGAGGATGGCGGGGACGTCGGTGGGAGTGGCAGGGCGGATGTTGAGTGCGGATTCGGTCATAGGTGAGTGGTGATCGTTCGATTCGATTATCCTCTTCAGGATGCTGCGAAACCAAAAGTCGACGGTGTGGGCGTCGTGACGATGCTGGTTTACAGCGCGCTGCTGACGCTGGCGCTCGTGCTGAGTTCGCCGTGGTGGTTGCTGCGCATGGCGACTACGCAACGATATCGCGAGGGTTTGCGGCAGCGTCTTGGCACCGTGCCGAAGTCGTTGAGGACGGCAGTTGAAGGTAAGCGTGTGGTGTGGATTCATGCGGTGAGTGTGGGTGAGGTGCTGGCTGCGTCAAGGTTGGTGGGGGAGCTGGAGGCGGCGCTGGGCGATGGATATCGCGTGGTGATTTCGACGACTACACGCACGGGACAGGCACTGGCGCGGGAACGCTTTGGAGCGGAGCGGGTGTTTTATATGCCGCTGGACTTTAGGTTTTCCGTGCGCGCTTACTTGCGTGCGCTGCGGCCTGTCGCGGTGGTGCTGATGGAGAGTGAGCTTTGGCCGCGCATGCTGAGTGAGTGTGGGCGCGGCGGTGTGCCGGTGGTGGTGGCGAATGCTCGGATGAGTGACCGGTCGTTCGCGCGGGCGATGCGCGTGCAGTGGATATGGGGGCGCGTGATGCGGAAGCCTGCGCTGTGGCTGGTGCAGAGTGAGGAAGATGCACGCCGACTGGTGCTCGCGGGCGTTCGCGCGGAGGCGGTGCAGGTTGTGGGGAACATGAAGTACGACATTCGTGCACCCAGGCAAAGCCGGATCGCGGAGTTGATTCGAGAGGCTGCGGGAGGGCGGAGAATCCTTGTTGGCGGTAGCACGATTGCAGGGGACCCACCGGAAGATTCTGCGCTCATTCGGGCACAGCAATCCATTCCGCAAAGCGAACGACCGCTGCTGGTGCTGGCTCCACGTCATCCGGAGAACTTTGGTGTCATCTATTCGATGGCGATTGAGTTTCCCACACTGCTGGCTACAGAACTGTTAGCGGGTAAGGATGCTTCGCAGGGATTCTCTTCCCGCGTTCAAGAGCATCAAACGAAACAGGTTGAGATTGTTGTACTCGATACCATTGGTGATCTTGCGGCGGTCTACGGCATTGCAGACGTGGCCTTCGTCGGAGGAAGCCTCATCAAAAAGGGTGGACATAATCCGCTGGAGCCGGCGCAGTTTGGCGTGCCGGTGGTGATGGGACCGAGCTTTGAGAACTTCAGGGATGTGGTGGTGAGGATGAAAGAGGCGGAGGGGATCGCCATCGTTGGCGAAGCTGCAGGTCTCTCCACTGCGGCGCAAGAGCGCGCCTTCGGTCGAGATGACAGGGCGTTGTCGGTGGAGGAGTTGGAGACGGTGTTGGTTCGACTGCTGACGAATCGCGAAGAGGCAAGGGCGATGGGCGAGCGCGGGCGGAGGGTATTTGAAGAGCAGCAGGGGGCAACGGCGCGATCGGTGAGGGCGATCGTGAGCCTGATTGCGGGGGAGGCGGCATGAACGCGCGGCGGCCCTGGGCGAGAGCGCTGGTTCCCTTGTATGCGGCGGCGATTCGCGTGAAGGATTGGCTGCGCGGTGCGGGGCTATTGAGGACACGCGTGCTGAGGTGGCCGGTGGTGAGTGTTGGCAGCCTGTCGGCGGGAGGTGCGGGCAAGACGCCGGTGGTGATTGCGGTGGCGAAGCTGTTGCGCGATGGGGGCTGGACGGTCGATGTGCTTTCGCGGGGGTATGGTCGCGAAGGTTGGGGCATGGAGCGGGTCGAGCCGGAGTTGGATTACGCGGCACGGCGATTTGGGGATGAGCCGTTGTTGATTGCGGAGCAGACGGGCGTGCCAGTGTGGGTGGGCGCGAACCGCTATGTTTCGGGAAAGCGGGCGGAGAAAGAGGCGGAAGGGGATGCGCGCGGCGTGCATTTGCTGGATGATGGGTTTCAGCATCGGCAGCTGGCGCGGAGCGTGGATATCGTATTGGTGACCGCGGAGGACCTTGAGGATACGTTGTTGCCGGCGGGCAATTTGCGGGAGGGCTTGTCTGCGCTGCAGCGCGCAGACGTACTGGTGGTACGCCAGAACGAGGTTGACGCGGATATCGATGCAGGAGTTACGTCGGTGAATCAGCGCGCATGGAAGATGCTTCGCGAGCGCGGGCAGATGTGGATCGTGCGCAGGAAGCTGCTCTTCCCTGCTCCGCTGCGGGTGTTTGGAGCGGGGCTGCGGCCGGTCGCATTTTGCGCGATTGCGCGGCCAGAGGACTTTGCCGCGATGTTGCAGGATGCGGGATGCGGAGTGGTGGAGACGGTCGCGTTTGCGGATCACCATCGCTATACTGCGGCTGACATGAATCGGGTGATTGAGGTGGCGAAGAACCTGAATGGATCAGGCTTCATCACGACGGAGAAGGATGCGGTGAAGCTGACGGAGGCGATGCGCCGGCGGTTGGAAGGGCACGGGCCCCTGATGGTGGTGGCGCTGGAGGCAGAGTTTGCAGATCCAGCGGCAGTATTGCGGGCCCTGGAAGCAAAGCTGTTGCGTGTGGAGGCGAAGGCCTGATGAAGATCCTTATTGTCCGCGTAGGTGCGATGGGCGACGTGCTGCATGCGTTGCCGGCAGTCGCTGCGTTGAGGAGAGTGCGGCAGGAGTGGGAGATTGATTGGGCGGTGGATCCGCGCTGGGCGGCGCTGCTGGTCGATAGCGAGGGGAAGGGACCGGTGGTTGGACGGGTTCATCTGGCGGAGACGAAGCTATGGAAGAAGGCTCCGGCGTCGCCTGCAACGCTGCGCTCGGTCTTCGAACTGCGGCGTGCGCTGCGGGGTGAGAGCTATGATCTGGCGGTCGATATGCAGGGGACGTTGCGGTCTGCGGTGATTGGGCGGATGGCGGGGGCGGGACAGTTTGCAGGGTACAGCGATCCGCGCGAGGCTATGGCTGCGAAGTTTTACAAGACGAAACTCGAACGCCAGGGCAGGCATGTGATCGAGCAAGGGGCGGCGCTGCTGGGCGAGGCGTGTGGCGTTGCCCTGGAGACGAGTGACGTGGAGTTGCCGCACGAGGAGTGGGCGGATCACTGGGCTGCGGAGGTGGTGGGTGATCGGCAGACGTGCCTGCTGGCTGCCGGTGCAGGATGGGCGGCCAAGTGTTGGGCGGTGGAGAAGTATGGCGAGCTGGCTGTCGAGTTGAAAGCGATGGGGATGGATGTGGTGGTGAATGCTTCGCGCAAGGACGACGCGCGGGCGGCGGCAGTGGTGGCGGCGAGTGGAGGCGTGGCGCGCGTTGTCGTGTGTAATGTGGCGGGGTTGACCGCACTGATGCGACGCATGACGCTGCTGGTGGGCGGTGACTCCGGGCCAACGCACCTGGCGGCCGCGCTGGGGATTCCGCTGGTGGCGCTGTTCGGGCCGACCGATCCGGAGAGGAATGGGCCTCGGGGGCCGGGCGCGAAGGTGGTGCTGCGGGATCCTGCGTCGGTTACCAGTTATAAGCGTACGAATGCGGAAGATGCGGGATTGGCGAAGATCTCTGTGGGCACTGTTGTGGACGCGGTCCGCAGCCTGCTGTGAGGCGGCAGGGCGCGATTTGAGAGAATGGCGGGATGGGTTCGGCGACGATGGCGGAAGCTAAGAGCAAGACGAGTTGGCAGAAGATCGCGCGCAGGGTGCGGGTGCCGCTGGGATTTGTGGTGGCGGCGGTCTTCCTGGCGTTTGCCCGGCCGAGCTGGCATTCGCTGGCGTGGAGCCTCTTGCTGGTAGTGCCGGGACTATGGCTGCGGGGCTATGCTGCCGGATATGTGAAGAAGAACGCGGAGCTGACGCATACGGGCCCGTATGCGTACACGCGGAATCCACTGTATTTAGGGTCGATGGGAATTGCGGCGGGATTCGCCGTGGCCGCCGGACGTTGGTGGCTGGTCGTCCTGCTGGTAGGAATGTTTCTGGCGATCTATGTGCCGACGATTCTTTCGGAGGAAGAATTTTTGCGAGGCGCGTTTCCGTCGTTTGAGGAGTATGCACGGAAGGTTCCGCGCCTGCTGCCGAGGTTGACGGCTGCGCGATTCGGGGATGCCGGTGCTGAGGGCGGGCGGTTCTCTGCGGAGCGCTATCGCCATCATCGCGAGTACAATGCACTTATGGGCGCAGTCGCGATTTATGCGGCCTTGGCGCTGCGGATGGTACTGTGGCACTGAGACTTCGCAGGTGCGTCTAGAGCATTGCCCCTGTTACTCTATATCCCGCGAGTGATGTGCTGTGGCGTTTTCATTGGGGAAAACGCCCATAAAAGCCGAAGCCCGATCTACACCTGCAGGGGAAATGCTCTAACCCACGGGAGATGCTGATTTGAAGGCCGTTTGGATGGCCCGTTTGCGGGTCTGGAGAGACTCGCCGGCGGTGGTCCTGGGCAGAACAGGCTGCGCACTGGCGGTTGTTATGAGCTTTGGACAGCCGGCGACGATGAGGGCGCAGCTGTTCTCCAAGCCGGGGACGCCAGCCGTGCAGCGGCCGATTCCGGTACTGCAGCCGCCGGCTGCAGACTTTGAGTATCCTCAGCACCAGACACTTACGTACAGCGTGGATTGGCGGGTCTTCACGGCGGGAACTGCGGTGTTTCACCTGGACCAGGTGGGCAATCTGCTGAAGATCTCGGCGACGGCCAATACGGTGGGTGCGGTGAATATGCTGTTCCCGGTGGTGGATGGATTTCAGTCTGCCTTCGATTTGAAGACCGGGTGTTCGACGGGGTTTGATAAGCAGACGCAGGAGGGGCGGCGCAAGATCGCGAGCGACCTCAGCTTCGATTATGCGCATGGCAAGCAGACGCGGAACGAGCGGAACCTGGTAAAAGGCACGGCTACGCATAGCGTCACCAATATTCCGGCTTGCGTGACGGACTCGTTGTCGGCGATGTTTTACACGCAGTCGCAGCCCATGGCCCCCGGACAGACAGTGGAGTTTCCGTTGGCGGATGCGATGCGGACGGTAAGCGTGGTCATGAAAGTTGAGAGTCGCGAGGAGATTAAGACACCCGCTGGGACGTTTCAGACCATCAAAGTGCAAGCGACCGCAGATGAAGGGGTCGTGAAAAATCGCGGCAGCATCTGGATCTGGTACACGGATGATGCTCGGCATCTGCCTGTGCAGATGCAGGCTCGGCTGTTCTGGGGCACGATTACGTTTCACCTGCAATCGGTTGAATTCAAGTAACCGAACGGCCGAGAATAGAGACACCCGCGAGAGCGGAGACAGCGAGACGAAGATGAGCAACGAGAACCTGGATCAGAACAACACGGATCAGCAGGATGAGTTCGTCACCATAGCGACGTTTCCGGAGCCGATGGAGGCCAACATGGCGAGATCAGCGCTGGAAGCTTCCGGCATTCCCGTTTTTGTTGTCGGGGAGACGGCCAACAGCATGATTCCGGTGGCATTCGAGTCGCAACTGCAGGTGCTCGCCAAAGATGAAGTGGCGGCGCGCAGTCTGCTGGCGGCGATGAATAATGCGCCTGAATCGCTGGAGTCGGTAACGGCGGCAGAGATTGCGGCGGAGGATTCTTCACGATGAGCCGGGCGAGGGCGGTGGTGTGCCTCTCCGGGGGCATGGATTCCACTGTCTGCGCGACCCTGGCGGCGCGAGACTACGACAGCTTCGGTCTGCACTTCAGCTACGGCCAGCGCACGCAGAAGCGTGAATTGCAGGCAGCGCGCGAGGTGGCGAAAGCGGTTGGATTGCGGGAGTTGATGGAACTGGACACGGATCTTTTCCGGCGCATTGGCGGATCGGCTCTGACGGACGAGAAGATTGCGGTACCGGAGGCGACGGCCGAGGGGATCGACGGCGGCTCGGCGAGAGCGGGAGAGGACGTACCGGTGACGTATGTTCCGTTTCGCAACGCGCATTTCCTGAGCGCGGCGGTGAGCTGGGCGGAGGTCCTGGGAGCGACGACGGTGTTCATGGGCGCGGTCGAACAGGATAGTTCGGGTTATCCCGACTGCAGGCCAGCGTACTACGAGGCGTTCAACGAACTGATTCGTCGAGGGACGAAAGAGGGCGAGATCAAGGTGGTGACGCCGCTGATCAAGCTAAGAAAGCACGAGATTGTGACGCTGGGAGTTGAATTGGGCGCGCCGTTACATGTAAGTTGGTCGTGCTACTCAGGTGAAACCGAGGCCTGCGGAGTGTGCGAAAGTTGCGATTTGCGGCTGCGAGCTTTTTCCGCAGCCGGTGTAGCCGACCCAATACCGTATGCAACGAGCGGTGCGGCAAAAGATTATACGAACGTCCGTTAGCAGATCGAGGCTCCGGGCTGAATCGAAAGAGGGCGACGAAATGATGAAAACGTATAGAGGTTCTTTATTTGCCAGGCTTGCAAGCATCGTGGGTGTGGCACTTTTCGCGATGGCTCCAGCGCTTGCGCAGAAACCTGGAGCGACGGTGCATGGTCACGTCACGAACCCGGCGGGCCAGGACTTCACCCCCGGCGACATGAAGTTCACCACCGACCAGTCCTCTTCTTATAAGGACGCTAAGTTTGTCGCGGTTGCGCCGATCGACGGCCAGGGAAACTACAAGGCGACCGGCATCACACCGGGCGATTACTTTGTTTATGTCGTGCAGGCCGACAAGATTGTGGATCGGGTTGAGTTGAAGGTGAAGGCGGAAGACACCGATCTGACGCTGAACGATGACATGTCGCGGGCTGAGTACATCAAGCAGATGACGCCCGAGCAGCAGAAGGCGCTGGAGGAGTACAAGAAGAAGAATGCTGCGGTGACCTCGGCGAACGCGGTGATCGCAAAGTTGAATGCGACGTTGAAGACCGTGCGCGCCGACCTGACGGCGGCGGCGCCGGGCAAGGACGACGTGAGCAAGGATGTCGCGATGATGAAGGAAGCGGTAGGCGCAAAGCCGGATGAAGGCTTGCTCTGGCTGACGTACGGCGACACGCTGCTGGCCCAGGGACGGCACCTGGCGGATGCAGACAAGAAGGCCGGGAAATCTGCCAGCACGGATGATGCTGTAAATCAGGCGTACGGCGATGCCGTGGATGCTTACAAGAAGGCTGTGGCGTTGGACTCAGCGGTCGCGAAGCCCAATGTTGGGGGTTTGGCAGCTGACTATAACCAGCTTGGCAATGCACTGACCGCGCAGGGCAAGACGCAGGATGCGATTGCCGCGTTCGATAGTGCGGCGAAGACAGATCCTACCAAGGCGGGCGTCTATTACAAGAACGCCGCGGCTGTCCTCTACAACGCTGGACAGATGGATGCAGCACTGGACGAAGCGAACAAGGCGATTGCTGCTGATCCGAACCAGGCGGATGCTTATTTCATCAAGGGTCAGGCTTTGGTGACGAAGTCGGCGCCGGATCCAAAGACGAATAAGTTGACGGCTCCGGAGGGCTGCGTGGAAGCGTACCAGAAGTTCCTGTCGCTGGCTCCGAACGATCCGAAGGTTCCAGAGGTGAAGCAGGTGCTGGCAAGCCTCGGCGCGACGATCGATACATCGTACAAGGCTCCTAAGAAACACTAGGGAGCAGGCAGCGTAGGAGGCCCCGGCTGGGAGGATTTGGCCGGGGCTTTCGCGTCTCTGGACCAGGGATGCGGGCGGGGAGATTGACGATGAGCGAGAGGGTGCTGCCGTTTGACCAGGCGCTGGAGGAGGTGCTGACGCAGGCGCGTTCGGGTGGCGGTGCGCGCGGCGTGGAAGTGGTGGAACTGCTGGCGGGCGCGGGTCGGGTGCTGGCTGCGGCGGTGGTGGCGGACCGGGATCAGCCGGCGTTCGATCGGTCGACGCGGGATGGGTATGCAGTGCACGCGGGCGATGTGGCTAAGGCGTTGCGTGTGGTGGGTTCGGTGCGCGCGGGCGAGAGCTGGACGGGCGCGGCGCTGGGTGAGGGTGAGGCTATTGAGATCATGACGGGTGCTCCTGTGCCTGCTGGGGCGAATGCGGTGGTGATGGTTGAGCATGTGGTGGTTGAGGCTGAGGTGCTGCGTGTTGAGGCGGGGCGAACGCTGCAGGCGGGAGAGAATGTGGTGCCGCGCGGGGCGGAGACGGTTGCGGGGAACGTGGTGCTGCCTGTTGGGCGCGTGCTGGGCGCGGCGGAGATCAGTGTAGCGGCTAGCTGCGGGTTGGCGAAGGTGCAGGTGTTTGCTCGGCCGACGGTGGCGATTGTGGCTACGGGCGACGAGCTGGTGGAGCTGGATGAGCCGATGGAGGCCTGGCAGATCCGGAACTCCAATAGCTATGCGCTGGCCGCGCTGGCGGAGGCTGCGGGCGGGGTTGGCAAGCGGCTGGCGGTTGCACGGGATACGCTCGGGGAGCTGCGGGCACAGGTCGCTGAAGGGCGCGAGGCGGATCTGCTGCTGCTTTCGGGTGGGGTTTCGATGGGCAAGTACGACCTCGTCGAGCAGGTGTTGCGGGAGTTTCGCGCGGAGTTCTTCTTTACGGGTGCGCTGATTCAGCCGGGAAAGCCGGTGGTGTTTGGGAGGATTCCGAGGCACCCCGAAATGCGGGGGTCCTTCGCTTCGCTCAGGATGACGGCGAAAAACGAACAACTGCAAGATCGATCAGCGCCTGCTTGGACGTACTTCTTTGGGTTGCCGGGAAATCCGGTGTCGACGCAGGTTTGCTTTGCTTTGTTTGTGGCGCCGATGTTGCGGGCGCTGGCGGGGAGAACGGAGATTGCGCCGGTGTTCGTGGAGGCTCGGCTGGCGGAGGAGGTGAAGGGCGGGGCGCGGGTGACTCGGTTTCTGCCGGCGGAGTTGAGCGGCGGTTGGGGTGGGGTTAGCGTGCGGGTTGTGGGTTGGCAGGGTTCGGGGGATGTGGTGGCGAATGCTCGCGGGAATGGGTATGTGGTGCTTCCTGCGGGGGTTGAACACTTCCCTGTTGGGCTGACGGTGCGCGTGTTGCTGCGATAGGATTGCCGCTATGGATGAAACGCACAGCGTGAAGGCTTCTGCTTCCAGGTGGATCACGGATGCCATGATCGTCGTTGGCGCATCGGCGCTATGGATGTGGATCGCTTTCGATCTTTGCAGTGGTCGGGAAAAGCTGAATTTTCGGGATGGGCTCTGGCTCTTTCTGGGTCCGATGCTTATTTGGCGAAATCTGCCACGTTTCGTTGAGAGCTGGAACTCGCGCAGGAATGACGCATGAGTGAGAAGCTGTCGCACTTTGATGAGGCTGGGTCGGCCCGGATGGTCGATGTGTCGTCGAAGTCTGAGACTCGGCGAGAGGCTGTGGCTGCGGCGTTTGTTGAGTTGAATGAGGCTGTGCTGGCGGCGTTGCCGCAGAATCCTAAGGGAAATCCTTTGGAGGTGGCTCGATTTGCCGGGATCCAGGCGGCTAAGCGGACCTCGGAGTTGATTCCCATGTGTCATCCGCTGGCGCTTACGTTTGTGGATGTGGAGGCTACCGTGGTTGCCGGCGGGGTGGAGATTCGGGCTACTGCGGCTACCGTCGCTGGGACGGGGGTTGAGATGGAGGCGATGACCGCGGCGGCGGTTGCGGCGCTTACCGTTTATGACATGACCAAGGCGCTGGATAAGGGGATTCGGATTCGGGAGATTGTGCTGCTGTCGAAGACCGGTGGCAAGAGTGGGACGTATACGAGGCCGGTATAGGGGTACCCCCCTCCCCCCCAAGGTATGACTTTTGTTGTAAGCGGTTCTATTCAAACGGGTTAGAAACGAAAGTCCCCCCCTCCTCGCCCTAAAGTAGGGCAAGCAAAAGACTTTAGGCGTAAAGTATTCTGCCGGTTGGGGTTAGGGCCCTTTTGGACAGGGCGACCCTTGGGTGCCGGCTTTGGGAGAGGGTCTAGTT
>Ga0210392_10000292_pt1 | contig 34764 bp, 29 predicted proteins | sample IncBWC30OmetaG_FD_161057 | JGI IMG/M metagenome (GOLD analysis project Ga0210392, IMG submission 161057) | Forest soil microbial communities from Barre Woods Harvard Forest LTER site, Petersham, Massachusetts, United States - Inc-BW-C-30-O ... | reverse complement strand
GGCAGGGCGAAGTGAATTCGCAGATCATGGCAGCAATCGATAGTGGAGACCACAAACTGGCAGAGCGAATTCTCCACACCGTAAAGGGAGTCGCAGGAAATATGGGACTTGGAGGCATATCTGGTGCTGCGGAAAAATTGGAACGGGCTGTTCGCGAGCGGGATGCGGCAGTACCGGTCCTGGCTGAAGAATTTACTCGAGTGGCGAATCGTCAAGTGCAGGCCATTGAATCGGCAATCCGCAATATCACGCCTGACCATGTGACGGAGGGAAAAAGGATCTCGAGCTTTGATGCGCGAGCGGCATCAGCGGCAATTGCGCATCTCAGGGTCCTCCTTGAATCGAACGACGGTGATGCAGCGGAGTCTTTCGCCGCACTGGAAGATACTCTTGGGGGCGTTTGTGACAAACCAAGGTTGTCAGCTCTAAGTGCGGCTATCAGCGAGTTTGATTTTGATGGTGCGCGGAAGAAACTAGACGAGATCGCGAAAGAATACAGTGCAAATTGGGAGCTATCAAAATGACCGCAACGGATGAAAAGAAGCTTGTGCTGATCGTGGACGATGCTCCTGCCAACCTGCAAATGATGCGTTCGATTCTGAAAGATGACTTCAAAATCCGGGTTGCCACTAGTGGTGCAAAGGCTTTGGACCTGGTAAAAGCTGAACCGCATCCGGACCTGATCTTGTTGGATGTCACTATGCCGGAGATGGACGGCTACGAAGTCTGCGGAATTCTGAAAGCCACACCAGAAGCCAAAGATATACCAGTGATTTTTCTTACCGGGAAAACGGAAGCCGATGACGAAACGAAAGGATTCCAGGTTGGAGCGGTAGATTATATCCACAAGCCGTTCTCGCCGGCAGTGGTGAAAGCGCGGGTGCACACCCATCTCGTGCTTCGTGAAGCCCGCGAACAATTGGCCCGACAACTCTTGGAGATAAACAACGAACTGGAAATGGCGCGTGAGATTCAGTTGTCCATCTTGCCGCACGAGATTCCCATGATCAGCGGTCTGGAAATCGCTGCGCGCTACATTCCAATGAGCTCAGTGGCAGGTGATTTTTACGACTTCATCATCGTCGACGAGAAACATCTGGGGATTCTCATCGCGGACGTTTCCGGGCACGGACTGCCTGCCGCGCTTATCGCCTCGATGCTCAAGGGTGCGCTGGCAGCGCAATCTCAGCACGCTTTTGATCCCGGACGGGTCTTAAGCGGATTGAACCGATCATTATGCGGAAGGTTCAAGCATCACTTTGTCACGGCCGCCTACGTATTCGTGGACATGGAAAAGAAGTCCATGAGTTACGCGGGTGCAGGACACCCACCGCTGCTACTTTGGCGCACATCAACAAGGAGCGCGACAGAAGTGTTGCAGAATGGACTACTACTGGGCTTCTTTCCCGAAGCAGCGTATTCTGGCGTCGAGTTACCCGTGGAACCAGGCGACAAGGTGGTCCTTTACACGGACGGAATATTGGAAACCAGGAGCCCCTCTGAACAGGAGTTTGGAAGCGATCTTTTCAAAGGCTTTCTGGAGTCCAACCGCAGTCTCAATGCGGAAACATTTGCCGATTCGTTGCTTGATGAACTGTCAAGCTGGTCGGAACATCCGAGAGGAAACGGGCAGGAAGACGACATAACTCTCCTGGCGATCAACTTCCTAAGTCAGTGAAGGTAGCGTCTCACCCGCGGACCCGGAAAAGCTTCGAATGGCGGTTTGTTCGTCGATATACACCTCGAAGACTTTGTCCAGTTGCGTGATCTTCAGCATGTCATAAACCTTTTTTGTCGGATTCAGAAACTTCAGGTCACCTCCCTTGGACTTCACTGGCACGTAGGCGCCAGCGAGTTCGCCAACTCCAGCACTGTCCATGGAATTCACTTGGGACAAATTGAGGATGATTTTAGTTCGAGCCCTTTCGACCAAATCTCGAATAGTGCGACGAAGGGTCAAGCTCGCTTCTCCGAGATCAATACTCCCGCGCAGGTCCACGATGGTAATTGGACCGAATTGCCGCTGATTTGTGATCAAGGATGACATGATTGCCTTTCAACCTGCGCGGGTGGTGCCAGACTTGCTGCCGCAAATTTCACAAGCTCGTTGCTAGCCCTGTGCTTCAGGCTCGTTCTTTGAGGATCTTCGGCATTCATGTGGCACTCCCCCTCTTCACCTGCCCTATTGTCCCCTCATCTTGACGGCAAAAACTTGCGAGTGCCAGACCAGTCATTAGAATAATTGCTCGGTGAGAGGAACGGTGGGAACTGTCAGTATTGACGGGCTCTGCATTTTTGTTGAAAGAGGCAGCCGTGTCGGGACTGACGGAAGCGATTGACAAGATACTGAAGGCCGTTTCCTATGTAACCTGGGCGCGGCAGAAGGCTTGAACCAAATCTTGTTGCGCGCCAAAAGCCCGGAACAGGCCTCCTCACCCACGACCTGGCGACGGGAAACCGGCGCATCCGTTCGCTGCAAAGGGCGCCAGCCCGGGCGCCGTGTGGTACATCTGAACCGCTCCTATATTCTGGTTTTCGTGAGAACACCTGAGAACATCCGATCGCTCTAAACGCCACCCAATGCACCTGAAAGTACCTCGTAAGTTCCTGAGTTTTCCTTAGCTTCGGACTTGCCATAGTTCCGGTGTCGATTCCGATAGGCCGCTCCATTTTGCAGAATTTTCCTCAGGCTCCTGAATTTCTCGCTGAACTTTCGCAGAAATAACCGATACAATTTGCGCCTAGGTTTGCCGATGCCTTTGTGCCGCATTGCCGCCGGCAGTACGCGGCGCCCCAAGTTGAATGCTGTTCAAGAAGCCGCCGATCTTTTCCGCTGCCACTTTTCCGCGGACCCCACAATCGAAGTGCGCGGGTACGAGGTGGAGAGTGGCGTCAGCCACACGCCATTGTCGCGCGAAGAGTTGATGCAGGGAGCGCGCCAACGGACCGAAGCACTCGTGACTCGTTTGGCTGCGAGTACGGAGCCAGCAAATTTTTATGTGGGCCTGGAAGGCGGATTGGACGTGGTAGCGGAACAAGGTAAGCGCCGCGTGTTTTTGGAGAGCTGGGCTTACGCGACGGACGGGAAACGCGGGTACTTCGGATGTTCCGGGAGCATCGAGATTCCAGAAGTATTGGCAGAAGAAGTGGTGGTCCGAGGCACGGAACTGGCCGCCGCGATCGACGAGTTTGCCGGGCAGGCGGGGATCCGAGATGCCCAGGGAGCATGGGGGGTGCTTTCGGGAAATCTGATTTCGCGGCAGGAGTCGTTCCGCGTGGCGGTGGTGGCGGCATTTGCGCCCTTTTATAATCGCCATCTGTATCTGGCCGCAAGAAGCGCGACAGAGTAACATCGCCGCCGCGAAGCCAATGATGGCTTGTGCGAAGCGGGTGGAAGCGAGCATGCTAAGTAAGGAACCATAGAGGAGATGGCGCGTGGATATCGTCAAAGGCAACATGGGCTGGATCGAAGTGGTGGTGGGCCCAATGTTTTCCGGCAAAAGCGAAGAGCTAATTCGCCGGCTGCGTCGCGCGCAAATTGCCCGGCAGCGCGTACAGATCTTCAAGCCGGCGATTGATGCGCGATATGCCGCGAACGAGATTGTGTCGCACTCGGGGCTGGGGATTCCCTCGGACACCGTGGGAAAGGCAGCCGAAATCATGGACAAGCTGCAGCCGCGCACGGAAGTTGTGGGCATCGACGAAGCGCAATTCCTGGGTGACGAGCTGGTGGAGGTTTGCACCAAGCTCGCGAACCTGGGGAAGCGCGTGATTGTGGCGGGTTTGGACACGGATTATCGCGGACGCCCTTTTGAGCCCATGCCGCGGTTGCTGGCCGTGGCGGAAGAGATCACTAAATTGCTGGCGATCTGCGTGCGCTGCGGAAATCCGGCGGTGCACACCCAGCGGCTTGTGGAGAGTGAAGAATTAATTGTTGTCGGCGCGGGCGGCGCATATGAAGCGCGCTGCCGGCGCTGTTTTGAACCGAATCCAGCCCAAGCGCGGCACGAAACCGGACCGCAGATTTTGCCGCGCAGCAACCGGGCCGCTTCTTGAACTGCCGGCTCCGGGCAATGGGATAAATCTGAATTTCCAGGAAACCTATGCGCATCGAATCGAAGGCACCAACACGCGTGGATTTTGCGGGCGCAACGCTGGACATCTGGCCCCTGTATCTTTTCCATCCCGGAGCGGTGACGCTGAATGCGGCGATCTCCCGCTACGCCCACTGCGTGATCGACACACAGACGGGCGGAGGCGAAGGCATCAAGCTGGTTTCGTTGGACACGAACCGCTCGGAGGAATTTGCGTCGTTCGCGGAACTGGCGCGCACGAAGCGCTATCGCCTTCCGTTGCTGGCGGAGATCGTGAAGTTCTTCCACCCGGAGGGAGGATTCACCCTGACCACGAATTCCGAAGCGCCCGCGGGGGCGGGAATCGGCGGATCGAGCGCCATGGCCGTAGCGATTTGCGCGGCGCTGGACCGCTTCACCGGAACCGGGCGCAGCAAAGTGGATTGGATTCACATCAGCCGCGACGCGGAGGCCATCGTGATCCGGATCCCGACGGGCATGCAGGATCACTACCCACCAGCATTCGGAGGGGCGGCGGCGATTGAGTTGATGCCGGGAGGAGAGCGGCGCATCGAGCTGAACGTGAACCTGGATGAATTGGAACGGCGGCTGGTGGTGTGCTACACGGGAAAGCCGCGGCAATCTGCGATCAACAATTGGGCAGTGTTCAAGGCTCATCTGGATGATAAGGGCGCGGTGCAGAACAACCTGGAGCGCATCTCGCAAATTGCCCAGGCCATGCGCACAGCGCTGGAAACGGGCGACTGGAAGGAAACCGGACGGTTGATGAACATGGAATGGCAGTTCCGCCGAAAAAGCCTGCCAACGATTTCGACGAAGATGATTGACCGGATTATCGCCAGCACGCGACGTAGCGGTGCGCTGTCCGGAAAAGTGTGCGGAGCCGGAGGCGGCGGCTGTGTGGTGCTGTTGATCGAGCCGGATGCGCGGGAACGCGTGGAGAAAGCAGTACTGGACGCAGGCGGGGAACTGTTGCCCATGAAAATCGACCGTCAGGGCGTCACCGTCGTGTCCCAGTGAACATATAAAGGCGTAGCTATTCAATCCCGGAATTGCATCATAGAATAGAGGAAGGCCTGCCGTGGATGGCAGGGCAGGATGTGTATGCATTACCGCTTGGCGATAACAGTTACGACCCTGTTCTTCATCTGGGGAGACATTCCTCTCGGGACGGCACTGCGAGTGCCGCAACCTGCTTCGCACGAGTCGCTGCCCCCTGGCGAAAATATTCCGCTGTTCCCCGACGTGGTCACTACGGACGCCCCGCAGCAAGAGAAAACCGACACGGCACCACCAAAGCCCGGGACAGCAGCGCTGCAGGAGTCCTCGAAGCTGGCGCTGATCCGTTATGTTTCCGGGGAATTTGCGAAGGCGCGAAAACCGCTGCCCGGCGGCAAAGAGGGTGTGATTATTTATTCCGACAAACCACTGAATCAGGAATATCTGGACCGGACCGTTGCGACCCACGGGGCCGCAGTGAATACCGGGGACAACGTGCAGATCACCGGACTGGAATTCCACGAAAAAACCATTGCTGTCGATATCAATGGTGGAGGGCGGCCCAAGAAGAAATGGCGAGACCGCATCCAGGTGAGCATGGGTGGCACGAGCCCTATGCCGCAGTCGACCGCCCCAACGACCAATCAGGATCCCGGACCTCCGGGATTCCAACCCGGAATGGGAGGAACCATCTTCATCGATTTTCCCCAGCACGTTCCAGACATGACCCCAGAGCAGCTGAAGCAGTTGCTGGCGCCCTTCCTGGATTTCAACAAGGAGCGATCCGCTTCGGTCCATTGGATTGATACCTTGCCGCCGGAGATGAAGAAAGCCATCACCGATCGCAAGGCAATCAAGGGAATGGATCGCGAAGAAGTGGTGGCCGCGATCGGAAAGCCCGACCGCAAGGTCAGAGAGCGCGATACCGAGGGGAACGATACCGAAGACTGGATCTACGGGCACCCGCCCGACAAGACGATCTTTGTGCACTTCACAGGCGAAAAGGTCACCACGATTAAGCAGTACCCTCAGTAGGGAAGCGTAGAGACATCGCTAACTCCTTTAGTTCCCCTACGTACGCCAAAAGTGCCCGTAACCCCTTTGTTTCCCCGCGCACGCGAAAAAAGGGGTGGGTCTAATTTTTCTTGCTCAACATGTGTACCAAATGCCTACGTAAGAGAATTTTCTTTACACGCCGACATTTTCCGCTAACAAAGGAGTTAGAGTTCTGGGAACGCAATCTCCCGATAGGCGCGGTTAGCATCGCAAAAGAAGCCCGAGAATAACGATTATCCACGGCAGGTTCGTGCGCCGTGCCGGAACGGGTGTGACGGGGGACACACTGAGATACATTGACTTTTCCCTACACTATCCCCTAGCATTTTTAGTTCTACCTGCGGCGTTTTTAGCACCGTCAGTGTCGCCGCAATCTACGCACCTCACCGGAGGAAGTAATGGCAATTAAGGTTGGAATCAACGGCTTCGGCCGCATCGGTCGCAATATCATGCGCACAGCCCTCAATGACAAGGATATTCAGTTTGTGGCTGTGAATGACATCACGGACGCCAAGACCCTTGCGCACCTCTTGAAGTATGACTCGGTCCTTGGGAACTTGTCGAACACCATCACGCACACGGATGACACTATCAGCGTGGACGGGAAGAGCTTCAAGGTATTCAAGACCAAGGATCCATCAGAGCTCGACTGGGCCAGCGTGGGAGCGGACATCGTGGTCGAGTCCACCGGGCTGTTCACGAAGGGCCCGGATGCGCGCAAGCATATTCGTGGGCCAGTGAAGAAGGTAATCATTTCGGCGCCTGCTACCGACCCTGACGCGACGTTTGTGCTGGGCGTAAACGACAAGAAATACGATCCCGCGAAGCACCACGTGGTTTCCAATGCGTCGTGCACCACGAACTGCCTGGCGCCCGTGGCGAAGGTGCTACACGACACATTCGGCATCGTGTGCGGCACTATGACGACGATTCACTCGTACACAAACGACCAGAAGCTGCTGGATCTACCGCACAAGGACCTGCGGCGCGCGCGCGCAGCGGCCCTGAGCATGATTCCAAGCACCACGGGTGCGGCGAAAGCCCTGCGCCTGGTGATTCCGGAGCTGGATGGCAAGCTGGACGGCTACTCGATGCGGGTACCGACGCCGAACGTGAGCGTGGTGGATCTGACCGTGTTCGTGGAGAAGCCGGCCACGAAAGAGACTGTTAACGCGGCGTTGAAGGCAGCGGCGAACGGTGCGATGAAGGGAATCCTGGCATATACGGAAGAGGAATTGGTTTCCGCCGACTTCAAGGGAAATTCCAATTCGTCGATCGTGGATGCGGACTACACCAAGGTTGTCGGCGACAAGTGCGTGAAGGTGCTGTCGTGGTACGACAATGAGTGGGCGTATTCCTGCCGTGTGCGAGACCTGATCAAGTTGATGGCGTCGAAGTTTTAAACGACGAGCCGTGGCCCGCTTTGGCGGGCCACGGGTCAGCGAACCCAAGAAGAACCTTCACCACAGAGGACACAAAGGGTACAGAGTAGGAAGAGAAAGAAAAACCGCTCGATCTCAAAAAACTAAGAGCGCCGCGCTCATCGTCCCTTTTGTGCCCGGTACTGATTGCTGATCGCTGATCGCTGATATCTGATATCTCAAATCAAGAATGGAAAGTCACCATGAGCAAACTAACGATTCGAGATCTGGAGTTGCGCGGTAAGCGTGTATTCATTCGCGTGGATTTCAATGTGCCCCTGAAGGATGGCGTGGTAACCGACGATACGCGCATTCGGGAAACACTGCCGACACTGAAGCTGGCCATCGAAAAGGGCGGACGGCTGGTGCTGGCGTCGCACCTGGGTCGTCCCAAGGGCGGACCAGACCCGAAGTATTCGTTGAAGCCCGCGGCGAAGAAGCTGGAAGAGTTGCTGGGGAAGCCCGTGGCGTTTGCGGCTGACTGCGTTGGTCCGGAAGCGGAGGAGAAGAGCAAGGCGCTGAAGGATGGCGACGTGCTGGTGCTGGAAAATGTGCGCTTCCATCCGGAGGAAGAAAAGAACGGCGAGGAATTCTCCAAGCAACTGGCAGCATTGTGCGACGGAATCTTTGTGTGCGACGCGTTCGGGTCGGCGCACCGCGCACACGCTTCGGTGGTAGGCATCACGAAGTTCGTGCAGAAGGCGGCGGCAGGTTTGTTGATGGAGAAGGAGCTGAACTACATCGGGAAAGCCATCAGCAATCCGACACGACCGTTTGTAGCGATTTTGGGCGGGGCGAAGGTCAGCGACAAGATTGAAGTGGTCGAGAACCTGATGAAAATCGCCGACGCCATGTTGATTGGCGGAGGAATGGCGTACACGTTCCTGAAGGCGCAGGGGCTGCCGGTAGGGAAGTCGCTGGTGGAGCAGGACAAGGTTGATCTGGCGAAACGGCTCCTGGCGGAGGCCAAGCAGAAGAACTTCAAGTTGCTGCTCCCGCTGGATCATGTGATTGCGCCAGAGTTCAAGGCCGATGCGCCGTCTAAGGTGGTGGAAGCCGGGGCAACTCCCCCAGATCAGATGGGGCTGGACATCGGACCGAAGACCATTGCGGCGTACAAGGCGGAAATTGCCAAGGCCAAGACCATCGTGTGGAACGGTCCAATGGGCGTGTTTGAGATGCCGGCGTTTGCGAAGGGCACGCTGGAAGTAGCCAAAGCAGTGGCGGCGGCAACGACGGCGGGCGCCACTTCAATTATTGGTGGAGGAGATTCCGTGGCGGCGGTGCACCAGTCCGGTGTGGCCAAGCAGATTTCGCATATTTCAACGGGCGGCGGAGCGTCGCTCGAGTTTCTAGGCGGGACGAAGCTCCCGGGCGTGGAGGCCCTGACAAACAAATGAGCACCCCAAAGCGTCGCCGCGTCATCGCGGGAAATTGGAAGATGTACAAGACACAAGCGGAGACGCGCGCATTCTTTGCCGCAGTGAAGCCGCTGGTGGCAGGAGTAAGCGATTGCGACATGGTGATCGCGCCGCCGTTCACGGACATTGCGGCAGCGGTGGAGTCGGCAAAAGGCACGCGCATTGCGATTTCCGCACAGAATGTGTATTGGGAGAAAGAAGGCGCGTTCACCGGAGAGATTTCGACGGGCATGCTGGTGGAGGCGGGCTGCAAGTACGTAATCATGGGGCACTCGGAGCGGCGGCAATTCTTCGGGGACACCAATGAGACGGTGTTGAAGAAGGCCAAAGCGGCTCTGGCGGCAGGACTTACGCCGATTGTATGTATTGGCGAGATGTTGGCGGACCGCGAAGCCGGAAATGCAGAGAAGGTGATTGAGGCGCAGTTTCAGGGCAGCGTGGGCGCGTTGACCGCCGAGGAATTCTCCCGTATTCTGATAGCTTACGAGCCAGTGTGGGCGATTGGGACCGGGCGCACAGCCACCCCGGAAATAGCGGGGGCGGTGCATAAGTTCGTACGGCAGTGCGCGGCGGGGAAGTTCTCCGCACAGCTTGCTTCGGCGTTGAGGATTCTCTACGGCGGAAGCGTCAAACCTGACAACATCAAAGGGTTGATGGCGCAGGAGGACCTGGATGGCGCGCTGGTGGGTGGGGCGAGCCTGGACGCCAAATCGTTCGCGAGCCTCGTGAAGGAATGGCCAAGGTAACGTAGGTAAGGCCGGCGGATGGCCGGTGAAGCAAAATTTGAGTTGAGGTGCAGAAATGCCAGGTTGGATGAAATGGGTGATCGCGTTGCTCGTGGGCTTCGGGATCATTGTTGTGGGATTTCGATGGGCGGGATGGCTGCTGACCATGTTCTTCGTGTTGAACTGCCTGGTGCTGATCATCGTGGTGCTGCTGCAGAGCGGCAAGGCCGCGGATTTGGCGGGGGCGTTCGGCGGAGCGGGTAGCCAGACGGCATTCGGGCCGCGAGGGGCGGCATCGGTGCTCTCGCAAGCGACCACGTGGTGCGCCATCATGTTCATGGTGTGCGCTTTGGCGATGGTTGTGCGTGTGGATCGCAGCGTAGAAAACGGCGAGGGCGGGGGATCGATCCTGCAGCAGTTCTCGAAGCCAGCGACGAAGACGACGCCAGCGCCAGCGAACAGTGCACCGGCTCCGGCTACACAACAGCCGGCGGCGCCGCAGTCGTCCGCACCGTCGCAGCCACAGCCTGCACCGGCGACGCCGAATCCCAAGAAACCGTAAGCTCACCTGGGATACCTGGGAAGCGCGCCTTGCCGGAATTCTGAGGCGCGGCTACAATGATGTCTCACCTCTGTGCGGTCGTGGCGGAACTGGCAGACGCACCAGCTTGAGGGGCTGGCGGTAGCAATACCGTGGTGGTTCGAATCCACTCGACCGCACCATATCTTTTTCAGGCTGCAGTAAATCCGCGCAAGTCTCTATTTCCCCAATAAATACGGCATTTTTCGAGGGAACGATTGGGAACTGCCAGGCGCTGGGAATCGAAAAACGCGCACCATTGGCAATAGATTGGTAACACAAACCCGACCAGATCCTTCGTTCAAAACGCACTAGAACAAAAACCGCTGTTTTAGCGCCTTTTCCGCAGATTCAGCCGATGATGCGGTTCATGGAGCACTTGTTGTTACGCTGGTTCCGCGCCGGACTGGGAGTGCCTAGCTTAGCAGCTAACCTTTTCCCGCGATCCTCAGGAACCCTACTGGCTTTCCGGCTTTGTTTCCCTTCGCAACCAATTCTTGTGGGACGAATCCAACGCCAACAATCAGTCCACCCAGCAATATCGATTTCTTCATGTCCTGCCTCCTCAGAAATTTCTCTATTAATTTGAACACCCGGATTTGCTGGCCGAGAATCCGATGAATAGCCTATGCGCTGAAACGGTTGACAAAACGCGTGGTTTCCTTTTCCGTCGCTAAGACTGAAGCTGTTCTGGGTCCTTACTTAGTTCACTGCTCCACCCCCCGTTCAACTCTTCATTTCGTCCAGAGCACACCCGGTCCATCCCGAAAATACCGGTCCTAAATGTCCAAATGTGATAGCTCTGTAACCTAGCGAACCAAGCACTGTGCTACTATTCCGATTCGCTGTTTCAAGACGGTCCTCAATCCTGTGCCAACTGGTCCGATCCTGTAACCGGGGCAGAGCTCTCCATTGGAGGTAGCTATAAACGTCCTATCGAATAAAGCGGAACGAGCTATGAAGCGCCCCCGTGTCCTGGTGGCTGACGACCATCAGATGTTGGTGGATGCGTTGAAGTGCGTTCTGGAGCCTCGCTGCGAAGTTGTAGGCACAGTGAATGACGGACGAGCACTTGTTGCAGCGGCCTCCGCCTTGCAGCCCGACCTCATTGTGCTGGACATTGCCATGCCTGATCTAAATGGGCTGGACGCCGCCCGTCGTCTCAAACAGTCCGACTCCAAAGCAAAACTTATCTTCCTAACAATGCATGAAGACCCTGACTTTGTTGCTGAGGCTTTTCGGGCGGGAGCCTCGGCGTTTCTGTTGAAACAGTCAGCGGTGCTCGAGTTGACGGACGCGGTTGAAAAAGTGCTTAGGGGTGGTTCCTATGTGACGCCACGCGTCGCAAAAGGTCAGGCCAATATCTTTCTGAGGGGACCTCAAGCGCGTGAAACAACTGCTGAACCCACTCTTCGCCAGCGGGAAGTCATCCAACTCTTGGCGGAAGGGCGGTCCATGAAAGAAGCAGCTGACATATTGAAAATCACCACGCGCACTGTGGCCTCCCACAAATATGCCGCAATGGAATTACTGCAGTTGAAGACTAACGCCGACCTGGTGCAGTACGCCGTCAGGCACAAGATCATTTCTATTTAAGCTCGGATTATTCCGGGTGATTGTTCTCCTGTTTCCGATCATTCGGCTGAGGTCTCAAGGGATACGAAAGTCCGGCCCTGAAAAGCCTCGCGGATAGCAAACAAGAGGTCCGCGGTAAGGGACGCCTTCACAACGTATCCAAGCGCACCCGTTTCTAGGGCAGCGCGAATGACATCTGGGTCAGTGTGGACTGTTAGAAACACGATCCTAGACAGGCAACCCGATTCCCGCAGCCGATGGGCCACTTGTATCCCGCTGAGTTTCGGCATCGAAATGTCAGTGACAATGATGTCCGGTTGCAGTTTCACGGCTGCATCGAACAGAGATTCGCCATTGTCCACGCAAGCGATAACGTCCATGTCTGTTGTCAATAGGCTTCGCACAGCCGTGAGCAGCCCCGGATGGTCATCAGCCAGTAGAACTCGCATTTTTCGCATTGCTGCCACACCTGCGGGGTGGGACGACAAGGAACTACATGGTCACGGTCCGGGACCCACATCTCTGACGGACCAGGTCAGTCCTCTCTATGGAGCGTGAGCCTTGGATCAGACGACGAACATTGTCAAAAGTGACAGGACAAGGGCCCCCTGCCAACGTCGGCTTGGTGTTAGAATTTACATCGAGGAGGGGGACATGCCATGCAAGCAGTGTGGTTCCTCGCGCCATCAAGACTTTCAGGGCGAGCTTACCGTTGCCTTCACTGGGAAGGAAAAAATAAACCTGTCTCCCGTGTATGTCTGCCAAAAGACCTTGGTCTGCTTGGACTGCGGATATACAGAGATTGTTGTTCCTTTGCCACAATTGGAACAAATCAGGAAAGGCGCAGAGGTTTTAGATTCTGAGGGCGAAACTACCCACTGACTTTCACTTCTAACCGTGATTGCGTTTCAGTCTAAAAAGTCGGAGTCCACGCCTCGTTTTCTGGCTTATGACGGCGACCTAACTTTCTCTCGGTGATGCCAAGAACAGAGAGCTTGCGGTCAACATGTGGTGTTCCGGAATCGTTATACAACCGATATGCCTGGGCAATGCTCTGGGAACCTCCCCCGAGTCAGGTTTCTCCGCAAGTGCAAGGAACACCATCAATCCAGATGCGCATTGCCTCCCTGTGTGCCGGTGGTGAATATGTGCATCACCCTGATGATGACCAGCATGAGCAAATCTTGCGGACGTTTGTACCAGAGAAAGTTCTTCTATCTGCTGACTTGCGAATACTGCCTGAGCCATATGAGCTTGTTCGGGCGGCTTCGGCTGGACATCCGGCATGGACGCCTGGAAATTGAAAACACGCAAAGAGAAACGCAGGGGGCGGCGGAAGCTGGGAATCGCGCAGACGCATAAACGCAGCCGGGAGTTTCCTACTGTAACTTACGCGTTGTCCTACCAGGTTGGGGGTATGTAGTGCGCCGAAGGCTCCTTTCTACACTACAGTTCCCACGTCCGTGCGACCGAAATCGAGCGCCATACGTAGGCCGAAAGACCTGCCACCAACGCCACCAGAAAGGCTGAAAACGAACCTTGGGAATCATGGAAGGCGCGAAAAACGCCAGAGCCACCACCTTTGTTATTGTGAGTTTAATTGCCGGGATGTTTGCCATTCCAGCGGCAACGCAAACCGGACAGGCGAATGACCGCGACGAGGTTCTGAGGCACTTGAACGCGGTGATTCGCTGGTACCAAGACTGCACGACAAAGATCAAGGCTGGGCAGGAACCGAGCGACGCGATTTATGTAACAAATGCGCAAAATCTTGGGGCGCAAGCGGTGCGTCTGGGGTTTCAATCGGCTCGCGCCGATGTGACGCTGAACCAACAGAATGGACAAAACGCGAACCAGACGAATCAGGATCAATCCGGAACCGCCGGTCCAAGTTCGCAGAAGTTCGCGCAAATGGAAAGTGAGATTTCGCAGCGCATTGCGGACGAGCAGAACCAAATTGAGGCCCTGAAGAAACAGATCAGCTCGGTGTCGAGGAAGAATCGCGACGCGCTTGTTCAACAGGAGCAAGCGTTGGAAGGGAAGCTGGACCTGGACAAGGCCACGCTCGAAGCGGTTGAGAAGATGAAGAAGTTCGTCGAGAACACGAACACGGGTGGAACCGGTCTGGAAGGAAGTATCAACGACCTGGCACGATCGGTGCCGGAGGTTTTTGGAACATTAGGCGACGCCAAGAACAACACCGCTGTAGTTGCCGCGCCCGCAGCCGTGATGGCCGCACCTGCAAAGGCACAATCGTCGTCAGGCCTGATCGGCGAACTCATGATGCTGTACGGTCAAATGGAGAACATCCGCGCGGCCGATCAGTTGGTGGATGAGACTGAAAGTGTCCGCAAGATAGCCAGCGACTTGCGCGAGCCTCTGCGCAAGCAACTTTCAGCCACGCTGCAGAGCGGTAAGGACCTCGCCAATAAAACCGGCGTCCCCAAGCAGCAATATGACGCGCTGATCGCACGATTCAATCAACTTTCCGCCGCGTTGCTTCCGCTAAGCCAGGAAATTGTAGTGCTGGATCAGTGCCGGTCCAACCTTCTGGAATGGAAGAGGTCCCTTGCGAATGAATCCGCGGTCATGCTCCGTTCGTTGATTTTTCGCGTCTTGGGGATCGCGATCGCACTTGGCGTGATTCTGGGCCTCGCAGAGGCCTGGCGCCGCTTGACGTTTCGTTACGTGCACGATCCTCGCCGCCGCCGCCAGTTCCTGCTGCTCCGGCGTTTCGTGATGGGGTTTTTGATCGGCATTGTTGTGATTCTTGGATTTGTGAGTGAATTCAGTTCGCTGGCCACCTTTGCGGGATTTGTAACCGCAGGTATCGCCGTGGGTTTGCAGACCGTGCTGCTCTCCGTGGCGGCGTACTTTTTTGTGATTGGACGTTACGGAATTCGCGTGGGCGATCGAATCACCGTGGCCGGAGTAACCGGAGATGTGATCGACGTCGGCCTGGTGCGTCTGTACATCATGGAACTCGCGGGTACGGGAGTGGACTTGTACTCAACCGGGAGAATTGCGGTGTTTTCGAATTCCGTGCTGTTTCAAGCGACGACGCCGTTGTTCAAACAATTGCCGGGCACGCAATACACTTGGCACGAGGTGGTTTTACCGCTCGCCCCAGCTGCTGACTTTGGTCTGTTGCAGAAGACGGTCCTGGGAACCGTTGAGGCTGCTTGCAAGGACTCCGGGCGGCCGCTGGGCAGGTATCAGCCCGAGTTGGAACACGGAGTAGAAATTAGCGTCACTCCTCCGCTCCCTCACCAACACTTGCAATTTGCGGATACAGGACTCGAACTGGCGGTGCGCTACCCAGTGGACCTGCGCAATGCTTCAGAGGTGGACGACAAAATAACGCGCGTGTTGCTGGACATCATAAAAAACGACAAACAAATCCAGAGCGGAATCGCAGGCACACCCAAGATTCGAGCAGCGGTAAAGGGCTAAGCGAAATTTGTCTACAGTGTTTCCCCTAGGGAGCTACAGAGTTCCTTTCATTGATAAGGACGTCCCAGTTTCGCAGGATACTTTTTTGCCTGAACGGTGTTTGTTCCCAGATGACGGAGTCCCTAAACCATATGAGTGAGACTGACCTCCTCGGCCAGAATGGCACTGTGGGCCCCGACGTTGTTCCGCAGGGCCAGCCGGCAGAAACTCCCAAGAGCGTTGACCTTCGAGAGGGCAGTCCGTATCCTCGCGGGGCCACATGGGATGGCCTGGGTGTGAACTTCGCGCTATTTTCCGCACATGCCACAAAGGTGGAACTCTGCCTGTTTGACGAAGCGGGAAAAGAAGAGCGGCAACGGATCGAGCTTCCCGAGTACACCGATGAAATCTGGCACGGTTATTTGCGCGGATTGCGGCCCGGCGCGGTGTATGGTTTTCGTGTAAACGGTCCATATGAGCCGGAGAAGGGGCATCGCTTCAATCCCAACAAACTACTTCTGGATCCCTATGCGCGGTCGCACGTGGGCTCGCTGCGTTGGGATGACGCTTGTTTTGGGTACACGGTTGGCGCCGAGCAGGCGGACCTGAGCTTTGATGAGCGAGACAGCGCGCCGTTCGTGCCGAAGTCGGTGGTTGTGGATCCGGTATTTCGTTGGCGTTCCAGCACGACGCGCCGCCGCGCGGCGCCATGGAATCAAACCATCATTTACGAATTGCACGTGCGAGGGTTCACGAAACTGCACCCGGCAGTTCCGCGGAAAAAGCGCGGCACGTTCGCAGGGTTGGGGCACAAGACAGTCGTTGAGTACATCAAGTCGTTGGGCGTGACGGCCGTTGAACTGATGCCGGTGTACACGTTCATCGATGAACGCCACCTGGTGGAAAAAGGGCTGACCAACTATTGGGGATACAACACTATCGGTTTTTTCGCGCCGGAACCGAGGTATGCCGCCGATCCCCAGAATGATTTGCGCGAGTTCAAGGAAATGATTTCGCGGTTTCATGATGCGGGAATCGAAGTGATCCTAGACGTGGTTTACAACCATACAGCCGAAGGCAATGAACTTGGCCCCACTCTTTGCTTTAAAGGCATCGACAATGCCAGTTACTACCGCCTGATTCCCGACAAACCGCGCTACTACATCAATGACACCGGCACCGGCAATACTCTAAATCTCTCGCATCCGCGCGTGATTCAGTTGGTCGCCGACAGCCTGCGCTACTGGCAAGACGAAACGCAGGTCGACGGATTTCGTTTTGATCTGGGAACGATTCTGGCCCGCGAACCGAACGGCTTCGACCAGCAGAGTGGTTTCTTGAAGGTAATTTGCCAGGACCCCGATTTGGAAAGCGTGAAGCGTATTGCGGAGCCCTGGGATTGTGGTCCGGGAGGATACCAGGTTGGCGAATTCCCGCCGGGGTGGTCTGAATGGAACGACAAATTCCGCGATACGGTGCGCGACTTTTGGAACGGCGGGTCTTCCGTTGCGGAATTGGTCAAACGACTGTGTGCGTCCGCGGATCTTTACAATCGGCAAGGCCGCAAACCTTGGGCCTCGGTGAATTTCGTCACCGCACACGACGGGTTCACTTTATACGATCTTGTCAGCTACAACGAAAAACACAACGAAGCCAACGCGGAAAACGGCAGAGACGGAACTCCGAACAATCACTCATCGAATCACGGCATCGAAGGTCCCACGGAAGATGCTGCAATCAATCGTCTGCGTGAACGACAGATTCGCAACATACTGGCGACGCTGCTATTGGCGCAGGGTCTTCCGATGACCCTGGCGGGTGACGAATTTCACCGAACGCAAAGGGGAAATAACAATGCGTACAACCAGGACAACGCGATCAGCTGGGTGAACTGGAAGTTGGCGGAACAATACAAACCAACGATTGACTTTGTGCGTACGCTTTCGTCGCTTAGACATAAATATGCCGTGCTTCGACGTAGCCGATTCCTCACCGGTGTTCGCGACGAAGCCCTGGGCGTAAAAGACGTAACGTGGATTCATCCGTCGGGCGTGGAAATGACCGAAGAGATGTGGAAGGACAACCAGTTGCGCTGCTTCGGGATGTTGCTCGACGGGCGTGCACAACCCACAGGTCTGCACGAACGCGGAAGCGAGGCCACACTGTTGCTGGTCTTTAACGGCAGCGCGGAAGTCGGAAAGTTTGTGATGCCTGAGGTCGTGGAGGCCACGGGATGGCGATGGATGTTGGACACGACGGAAAGCGCGCAAATGGATCGCACCTTCCAGCCCGGTGAAGTGGTGGAACTGATTGATCGAAGCGTCAGCCTGTATTCGATGAATTGATTTGGCTGGCAGCCGCTGGTTGGAGCCAAGAAACATGCGCAAGCATTCATGATTCCTCGTGCTACCTACCGCGTGCAATTTGGAAAGGAGTTTGGATTTGATGATGCCGCTGCGCTGGCACCGTACCTGGCGCAGCTGGGTATCAGTCATCTGTACGCGTCGCCCTACCTGCAGGCCCGGTCGCACAGCCAACACGGTTACGACATCACGGACCACAATTCGCTGAATGCCGAGTTGGGCGGCTACGATGCGTTTCAACGAATGGTGCGGGCGCTCCGCGACAATGGCCTCGAACATATCCTCGACTACGTGCCGAATCACATGGGCGTCGGTGGAGCGGACAATCCGCTGTGGCTGGATGTGTTGGAATGGGGCGAGGATTCCAGATATGCCCGCTGGTTTGATGTGGACTGGAACTCTCATCCCGAATACCTGAACGGCAAACTGCTGGTGCCTTTTCTGGCAGACCAATACGGGGCCGAACTTGAGGCCGGCCGCATCGAACTAAAGTTCGATGCGGAACGCGGCGAATTCAATGTTTGGCTATATGACACGCACAAATTGCCAGTGTCGCCGCTGACGTATGCGGAGATTCTCGGTAACGGGAACGGCGAACTGCGAAAATTAGCCGAAGAATTCGCTGGCCTCGAAAACCACCGGATGGACCTTTTGTCGAACACCAACCGATTGAAGTCTGGGTTGGCACAGTCTGTGGCTGCCAGCAACGAAGTGCGCTCAGCATTAGAGAGTGCCTTGAAACGGTTCCGCGGCAGGGCGGGAGATCTGAATTCCTGGAGCGTGCTGGATGCGTTGATCCACAAGCAATACTGGCGCCCGAGTCATTTTCGGGTCGCCGCGGACGACATCAATTACCGGCGTTTTTTCAACATCAGCGAATTGGCGGGCATTCGGATGGAACTACCGGAAGTGTTTGAGCACACCCACCGGCTCGTTTTTGAGTTGTTGCGGGAAGGGAGTCTGCAGGGACTGCGCATCGACCACGTGGACGGACTTTTGGATCCCAAGGAATATCTTGAGCGGCTTCGCGCCAGGGCCATGACTCCGTTCTACCTGGTTGTGGAGAAAATACTGGCGCACCATGAAACCTTGCGGGAAGAGTGGCCGGTAGAGGGGACGACCGGCTACGAATTTTGCAACCAAGTGACCGGTTTGCTGGTCGACGGAACCTCCGAGGACGCGTTTACCCGATTCTATCTGGACTTTACCAGCGAGTGGCAGGCTTTTCCGGAGATCGTCCGGGAATCCAAAGTCAAGATCATGGAAAACGAGATGCGCAGTGAGTTGGAGGCCCTCTCGCGGGCAGCCGTGCGAGTTGCCAGCCAGAATCCCCGAACCACGGATTTCACGCAGAATATTTTGCGCCGCGCGCTGAAGGAAACGATTGCGTGTTTTCCGGTTTATCGAACGTATGTCGACGGGGTGACGCATGACAAAGCGGATGAACGGTACATTCACTGGGCCATCACGCAAGCGACGAAAAACGAGCAAGAAGTGGATGCGAGCGTGTTTGCGTTTCTAGAAAAGCTGCTGAGTGCGCGGATGGCGGAGCAACCTGGCGGCGGATTTGACAGGCAGGCCGTGATTCGATGCGCCATGAAAGTGCAACAATTCAGCGGGCCGGTCATGGCCAAAGGTCTAGAGGATACGGCTTTCTACCGCTACAACCGGTTTGTGGCCCGGAACGAAGTGGGCGGCTCGCCCGAACAGTTCGCTTTCCCGCTAGGTTCCTTCCACAAGGCGAACCAGGTGCGAGCCGAAAAATGGCCGCACACCTTGTTGACCACGTCCACCCACGATACGAAACGCGGTGAAGATGCTCGCGCGCGGCTTGCTGCCTTGTCGCTGGTGCCGGAAGAATGGGCTGCAAAAGTCACCAGTTGGAGCCGCATTCTGCGCGCCAGGCATGGAGATGTAGAAGGGACAGCTCCCCCGGCACGCAACGACGAATACCTGTTCTTTCAGAACTTGATTGCCAGTTGGCCGGCGGAATTGAGCCCGCCGCTGGCGCTGGAACCAACAAAGCTGACCGAGTACAGCGAACGCTTGCAGGCGGCGATGACGAAGTCGCTGCGCGAGGCACGCGTCCGTTCGAATTGGATTTCACCTGACACCGAGTATGAGAAAGCAGTGACGGAGTTCATTCGCGATGCGTTAAATCCCGAAGTGTCCGGCACATTTCTGGAGAATTTTCTGCCGTTCCATGAACGTGTCGCCCGGATGGGAGTTCACAATTCGCTCGTCCAGATGGTCCTGAAAATCACTTCGCCTGGTGTACCCGATTTTTATCAAGGCAGCGAGATATGGGACCTAAATTTGACCGATCCAGACAATCGCCAGCCCGTGGATTTCGCAATGCGAGGCCGTTTGCTGGAGAGTGTGCGCGAGTTCTCCGCGGAGGACCGTGCGTGCTCACTCTCGCAGCTGTTTAAAAACTGGCACGACGGGCGCATCAAACTTGCGCTGCTCGCGGTGCTTCTGAATTTTCGACGCGACCATCGTGGCTTATTCGAGACGGGCGCGTACGAACCGTTATCCTGTAAGGACTGCGAAGAACCACGAGTGTGCGCGTATCTAAGAACGGCGGAACGAGGAGTCTGCTTGGTGGCAGCCTCACTAGATGCGCGGCTGCAACCGCCGGATTATCGCGGCATCAAGCTTGATCTGGGCATCCGGGCGGATGTGCTTCACTGGCGCGATGTGATTATGGGGAGGAGTGTGCACTCGGAAAACGGCGCCATCGACCTCCCCGAGATATTCGCTAGTCTTCCCGTGGCGGTGTTGATCCCGGTCAGCCGATTCGGGGCATAGCGGAGCTAGAAGTTCGCAACTCAGTACAGAGTCCACTGTATTGTTCGCATTCCCTCGTGCGCCTATAAACTCGAAGAGTAGTCAATTCAAGGCACGAAAGTAGGTCCCCCGATGTCAAGCCAAGCTGGAGCAGTAACCGCAAGAGATTTTCCCACGACGATTCCGGTCAACCATGAAAACCGGCGCGTAGTCGACAGCCTGAAGCAAAAGGTTGCGCGGCGCGCTTATGAATTGTTCGAACGCGGAGGACGGGCCGAGGGCAATGACATGCGGCATTGGTTGCAGGCCGAGTCAGAGATATTGTCCAAGATTGCAGAAATCCGCGAGACGTCTTCTTCTTACACAGTGAATGTCCCGGTGCAAGGGTTCAAGCCGGATGAGATTTACGTAGGCGTGGATGCGAATCGCACCCTGGTCTTGGCGGAAACACAGGATACCGCGGACGGTCGCAGCAAATCGCAACAGCCAGGCTTCAGCCGTGAGTCGCTTTTCCTTGCCGCGGATTGGCCCGCCCCGGTCGACCCGGCGACCGCGAGTGCGCAAATCAAAAATGGCAGTCTGATACTGACTGTGAAGCGGGTAGCGCCATTGGCAACGAGTTAAGAGCCGCACTGGATGGCCGTCACACTTGTAAGCTTGCAGGGAGACAAGCCCTCACCACCCGCTATTCTTCTGACAAAATGACATCTCCATTTCCATGGTGGTATCCCGTGGGTGCCCAGCTTCATGCCGATGGATCGGCCTTCCGCGTTTGGGCGCGCGATCATAAAACAGTTTCGGTTGTGGTCAAAAATCGCGAGTACCCGCTGCACTTGGAGGACGATGGCTATTTTGCTGGGGACGTAAAGGAAGTTCGAGCAGGCGACACATACCGGTTTTTGCTGGACGGCGAAGGACCGTTTCCTGATCCGGCGTCTCGCTATCAGCCGGAAGGTCCGCATGGGCCTTCCCAGATCATCGATCCGAGCCATTTTACCTGGACCGATCAGGCGTGGCAGGGAATCAAGCTGGCGCATCAGGTCATCTATGAACTGCACATCGGTACGTTTACCCGCGAAGGAACATGGCCGTCAGCAAGCCCACAGCTACCGGTATTGGCGGAGCTGGGGGTCAGCGCGATTGAGGTGATGCCCGTAGCGGAGTTTGCCGGATCCTTCGGCTGGGGATACGACGGCGTGGACTTGTTCGCACCCACACGCATTTACGGGGCTCCGGATGATTTCCGTGCATTCGTCGATGCGGCGCATCGTTGCGGAATCGCCGTCCTGTTGGATGTGGTCTACAACCACGTCGGCCCCGACGGCAATTACCTGAGGAAGTTCTCCGAAAGTTACTTCACTGCAGATCACAAGACGGACTGGGGCGAAGCAATCAATTTTTATGGCCAACATTCAGCGCCGGTGCGCGAATTTTATACCGCGAACGCCGCTTACTGGATCAAAGAATTCCATCTGGATGGATTTCGACTGGACGCGACACAAAATGTTTATGACAAATCCAAGAACCATATCCTCGCAGAGATCAACCGCAGCGCGCGAAAAGCCGCCGGCCCGCGTGGGATTATCGTCCTGGCGGAAAACGAACCGCAGGACACAACGCTGATTCGGCCCGAAAAAGAGGGCGGCTACGGCTTCGATGGACTGTGGAATGACGATTTTCACCACTCTGCAACGGTGGCGCTTACCGGAAGCCGCGAAGCCTATTTCGGCGATTATTTGGGTTCACCGCAGGAACTGCTTTCTTCCTTGAAGTATGGCTTCCTTTATCAAAGGCAGTGGTATTCCTGGCAGAAGCAAAGGCGAGGCACGTCCACGTTAGGCAGCAATCCAGCCGCAATGGTGACGTTTCTGCAAAATCACGACCAGATCGCGAATTCCGGTCACGGCTGGCGAATTCATCGACTCTGCTCTTATGGGCAGTATAAAGCGATGACTGCAGTGTGCTTGCTCGGCCGCGGAACGCCGATGCTGTTCCAAGGCCAGGAATTTGCGTCCTCCTCGCCGTTTGTCTTTTTTGCCGACTACCATGGCGATCTGGCGGAAAAGGTTAGAAGCGGACGCGCGGAATTCCTGCGTCAATGGCGCAGCCTTGCTACGGGCCAGTTGAAATTCGACGATCCTTGTTCGCGGGAACGCTTTGAGAACTGCAAACTCGATTTGTCGGAGCGGGAAAAGCATGCAGAGATCTATGCTCTCCACCGCGACCTTCTCAAGCTAAGGAAAAGCGATGCGGTATTTCAGCTCCAGGACCGGCAGTTTGACGGGGCGATTCTGGGTCCTGAGGCGTTCGTAGCGAGGTTCTTTTCGGAGGGATACCGCGATGACCGACTCCTGGTCGTTAATCTCGGTGTGGAACTACATCTAAATCCGTGTCCAGAACCTTTGCTGGGAGCTCCCGCAACTATGGAATGGGAGGTTCAGTGGTCAACCGAGGATCCGCGCTACGGCGGCACCGGGACCGCACCACTGGATTCCGAACTCAACTGGATTATCCCGGCTCATGCAGCCGTAGTATTGAAGCCGGCGAAAATGAAGGAAGGGAATCACAAACCTTGAATGGCGTGCTGCGTCGCGTAGCATATCGCAAGTCCGAAGCAGAGACGCGTGAAACTCTGTTGGACAAAGAGTGGCTGGTTACCAACGGCCTGGGTGGATATGCATCCGGAAGCCTAGCGGGAGTGATCACGCGCGGATTCCATGGCTATTTGGTGGCAGCGCTACCCACACCACTCGGCCGGATGCTGATGTTGAATGACTTGATCGAAACGGTCGGCTTGCCAGATGGGCAATCGGTGCAATTGAGCGGAGAGGAGCGCGTGAACACGCCATTGCAGGCGCAAGGTGCCGAGTATCTTGAAGAATTTTGTTTGGAAGACGGCGTCCCGGTGTGGATCTTCCGGTTTGGTGAAATATTGCTAGAGAAGCGAGTGCTGATGGTGTATCGCCAGAACACGGTGCACGTCAACTATCGGCTAAAGAGCGGGACGGCGGTGAAAATGACGCTGCGCCCCTCGGTGAATTTCCGGCCGCACGAGGCGGCAGTGAGCACGCCGCTTGCCGGAAATTACGCGTTCACGGTGATCGAAGATACGTTTGAAATCGCGGCGCAGACGAACATTCCCGCCTTGCGACTGATGCTGCACGGAAAAGAAAAATCGTTAACCATGGACCGCACGCGATTTCAGGAAATTGTGTATCGCATCGAAGAAAGCCGGGGCTATGCGGCGCACGGCGATTTATGGAGTCCCGGATATTTTTCCGTCGTTCTAACGCCGGATCAACCAGTCACGCTGGTCGCGTCGGTGGAATCCTGGGACGCCATTCGCGCGGTCAGCCCAAAATATGCGGAGAGGGCTGAGTCTTTGCGGCGTAAACGATTGCAGGCTCGAGCAGTTGACGTGCCGGCCGAAGGAATAGCGCGAGAACTGGTTCTGGCCGCCGATCAATTCATTATTGTTCCGGAAGGACGTGGCGAAGACACGCTGCGCGCGCGAGCCGCCGGTGATGAAGTGCGGACCATCATCGCTGGTTATCCATGGTTCACGGATTGGGGACGCGACACGATGATCTCGTTGGAGGGGCTTACGCTCACGACCGGCCGAACGGTTGAAGCCGGATACATCCTCCGCACATTCGCGCACTACATCCGGCGTGGGCTGATCCCAAACATGTTTCCCGAAGGCCATGATGAGGGTCTGTACCACACCGCCGACGCAACACTGTGGTTTTTTCATGCGGTCGCCCGATATCTGGCGGCTTCCGGCGACCAGTTGTTTCTTCCGGAAATATTTCCGCAGCTGCAAGCGATCATCGAGTACCACCTGCGCGGCACGGATTTCGGAATCGGCGTAGATCCCGATGACGGATTGCTGCGGCAGGGTGCGGAAGGATACCAACTCACATGGATGGACGCGAAGGTTGAAGAGTGGGTGGTCACGCCGCGCCGCGGTAAAGCGGTGGAAATTAATGCGCTGTGGTACAACGCGCTCTGTTACATGAAGCAATGGCTGCAAGAGGAGGGAGAGACGGAGAAGGCAAGCGAAATGGGGATGCATGCGCAGCGTTGCCGCGATTCATTCCAGAAGCGTTTCTGGTATACGGACGGAGGCTATTTGTACGATGTGGTGGATGGGGAAACTGGCGATGACTCCTCCTTGAGGCCCAATCAGATTTTCGCGGTCTCGCTGGATTTTCCGGTTCTGGAGAAAGACAAGTGGGCTCGGGTAATGGAATGTATCGAACGGACATTGCTGACGCCGGTCGGTCTGCGGACGCTGGCTCCCGGCGAGAAGGAGTACAAAGCAAAATATTACGGCAATCTTCGCGCGCGCGATGCCGCGTACCATCAGGGAACAGTGTGGCCGTGGTTGATCGGGGCCTATGTCGATGCGTGGCTTAAGCTGCATCCTGACGAATTGGACCGTGCGGAGAGATTATTGCAGGCATTTGAAGATCGCCTGGGGCAAAACGCGGTAGGATCTATCGGAGAGATATTTGATGCGGAACCGCCTTATACGCATCGCGGGTGTGTTGCACAAGGCTGGAGCGTCGCCGAGGTGCTCCGCGGTCTTGTGAAGATAGCGACGTTGAAAAAGAAAACCGAGTCTGCTAAGCCCGCGTAACTCAAGTCTGGGTTCCTTATGAAAATTGAACGGAGCAGTGGAATTCTCTTACATGTAACGTCTCTTCCGGGCCGCTACGGGATTGGCGATTTGGGGGAGGAGAGCCGCTGGTTTGTCGATTGCCTGGCGGAAGCAAAGCAAAAACTGTGGTGTGTGCTGCCGCTGGGACCGACGGGGCCGGAAAATTCTCCGTATCAATCTCGTTCCGCGTTTGCGGGCAATCCTCTGCTGATCAGCCCGCAAGAATTAGTGCATCACGGGTATCTTTCCAGAAAGGATTTGCTGTCCCCGCCACTTTTCTCCGATTCACGTGTGCAGTTTACCGCCGTTCGCCGCTACAGGCAGTCCCTGCTGGAAAAAGCCTTCGAGCAATTTTCGGAGAACAAAGACTATCTCGCGTTCGAACGCAAGAATCGTCTGTGGCTCCAGCGCTTTGCCTTGTTCTTGGCGCTATGCGAGGCGAATGGCGACGTGCCGTGGAACCGGTTCGACCCCGCGATCAAGCCTAAGGCAGAGCGCATTCGATATCACAAGTTCGTTCAATACGAATTTTTCAGGCAATGGCATGCCCTCCGGGAACACTGCCAACGGCGCAGCATTTCCATCATGGGAGACGTGCCGTTTTACGTGGAGCACGACGGCGCCGATGTGTGGAGTCATCCGGAACTCTTCGACCTTGACAAGGATGGCGAACCGCGAACTGTCGGCGGTGTCCCGCCAGACTACTTCAGCAAGGATGGTCAGCTGTGGGGCAACCCCACGTACCGATGGGACAAAATGGAAGAACAGGGTTATCAGTGGTGGATCGACAGGTTTCGCGCGGTGCTCCAGTTGGTTGATTTTTTGCGCCTCGATCATTTCCGTGGATTTGAAGCGTTCTGGAGCGTTCGGGCGGATCAGTCGACGGCCAGAAATGGTCATTGGGAAAAAGGGTCTGGTGCTCGACTGTTTGAGACTGTCCGCAAGAAACTTGGCGGCCTTCCCTTCATCGCGGAGAACCTGGGAATCATTACGCCGGAAGTCGAGGATCTTCGCCGCCAATTCGGTTTATTGGGCATGGCCGTTCTGCAATTCGCGTTCGATGATAACGGAATTCACCGACCGAATAACTACGTGCGAGAGCTGGTGACTTTCACGGGCACGCACGACAACGACACGACGCGTGGCTGGTGGAATGCGTTGCGGCGGGTAGCGCGAAGTCGGCCGCGCTCGGCAGACTTTGCGAAACTGAATTGCGTTAAGGCGTACTTGCAAAACGATGGCCGGGAAATCCACTGGTCATTTATTCAGGCAATTCTTACGTCGGTGGCTGAGATTGCGGTAGTTCCCCTGCAGGACGTGCTGGGACTGGGCTCCGAGGCACGGATGAATTTGCCGGGACGCGCAAAAGGGAATTGGCGCTGGCGCTTCGAGGAGAAACAGCTCACGCCAAAACTTTTGAAGCGATTGGCCGATTTGACGGAAGTCTCTGGACGCTGAGGGCCGCGCCAATGGCTCGCAAACGTTTTGTGTTGTTGCTCCAGGAGGCTAGCGTTCCGATTCGTGCCGAGAGGCGAGCGAAGAGACAGGCACCTGCCCGACTGCATCCGGCTTAGCCTCCAGGTAAAAGCGGAATTCACAGGTGCCGCAGCGGTAGGGTTTCCACCCAAGCAGGCTGAGGAACATTTTCTCCATGGGCCGACGATGCGACCGGAAAAGATAACTTTGCCCGCAGCGGGGACATTCGCGAATCTTGCCGACCATGGTGAAATAATTACTCTGCACTTTGCGGTGAAAGGAATCAGGTTTTTTCTGTATAGCGTTTTTCGTTTGTTTTCATGAACTTGAAATCGGCCGCGTTTGCGGTTATGGCAATTTTTCGACGCGAATCGGCAACACACGCGCGACTCCGGGGGGGCGTGATAGTTAGCGGCTAGAATGACAGCCCAAATCCCCAAAACACCGCTGCCGCCTGAGGATCACGATCAGGAATCCGACGCTATAACCAAACTTGGGAATCAGCCCGGTCCAGGAAGCATGCTGCAGGTGCGCGGCCAGCAGCGCTTCCGCAAGCAACGAGAAGCCCATCGCGTGTATTGATCGCCGGGGACTCTTGAATAGTGTCGCTCGGATGCGGTTTTTCTCGGTTCAGAATCAGCCGCGATCCGGAATTGCGGGGAAACCCAACCTCATCTGGAGAGGAGAAGCGCGGAAGGAACCGGGATTCATCGTCACGCCGCACCAGTTACAAGTTCTGTAGCTTCTGGGGATTCGGTGTGACCAAAGGCTTCATCAGGAAGTTTCTTTAGGTTTCCGTTGGGCGCGGGAGCTCGCTTATCTTTGTCGGGATTTTGGAGTTTTGGTTACTCGGAGGAGTTGCGGATTCTAGTTTCTCATTCTTCCGTTTTTGCGGCCTTCGTTTGGTGGGGCTCATGGGCCTTCCCTTGGAGGACAGGCTCAAGAGGATCACTTTCAACGGCAAGGCCATGTCCAGGAGCCGAGTCTTGTTGCTTCGCAACTTCCTGCGCCGATCGCTGCGCCTCCAACATTCCGAGTGTGGTTAACAGCCAGTGAATGGAGAGGAGAGTACGCATTGTGTCACCCGATCAACCTCTACTTGCCTCGTCGCGCGCTATCACCGCTGCGGGCCGCGAGCTAGGAAGCTAGCCTCCTCACCAATGTAGGTGTGGGCGGGAACCCTTACTCTAGGGTTAAAGCCTTATGAGACAAAACGAGATGCGGTAGAACAGTTTCTATTCATTTTCACGCGGCGACATCCAAGTAACTGTGAGATTCCTCTCGATCCACTAAAGCACGCCGGCGCACTGATGAGCTTCCTCGAGCGGGTTCCAGGATTCCGTGGCCGGCGTTTCTAAAATACACATTTTGCCTGATGGCTAAGCGGGGGATTTCGTGGCAAAAAATACTCGCTTGAGCATGGGGGGCCGGGGTGGCGTCTGACTGGGGGCGACACCCCGACCTGTAAACCTGTTCAGTTAGCTTCTTCCTTGGTTATCTTCTTCGCGATCTCGCCGATCGCAAGCGACCTTACAGAAAAGACCCGATAGACGAAATTAACGCTGTCGATGTACGAATGAGGTGGCGCAAATAAAGGTCGGGGCGCCGTCTTCGCGCGGAAGAGACGCCCCGTCACTTCTTTAACCCTCAGCAGAACTATCGACAACGAAACAATCCGGACTCCATGCAGAAATGTTCAGGGCGCTTTCCCGATCCACCACAGCACCCTGGCGAGAATTTTCCACCGCTCTTTGGCGCTCAGAGTAATGGACTGGTATCCGTGATTTTCCGGCTCGAGAATTTCGGTTTGATCGTAGCGTTTGAATCGCGAAACCGTTAAGCCCTGATCTTTGTGCCAGGCGACCACGATTTTCCCATCCAATTTCATGTGGTCGGCTTGCGAAGAATCCACGGCCACGATGCAGCCATCGGGAATGAGTGGAGTCATCGATTGGCCGCGCACGCGAAGGCAGCTGGTTGCGGCTGGGTTGGGGCACCAGTCCTTTGGCGCCGCGATCATGCTTTCGATCGGACCCGCCAACAAGCTGGACGGATGACCACCTCTTTCGCCGTGGGCGGCCGCGATCGCCTTCAAAACCGGAATGGCGACAAGCCGCAGCTTCTCCGGGCTCAGTTTTCGCGCACCGCCGCCCGCTCGAACAACCTCGAAATCCGCGAACCTGCTTTTCTGCAAACGCTCCCGCAGCACCGGCATGACGCGCAACAGGTTTTCATTGTGGAGTCCGGCGCGGCCCCAGAAATACCAGCAGTCGGGATCTCCTGCGAGATTCCCCAACTCAATGTAGCCGCGATCGGTGGGTTCCTGCTCGCCGCGTTCCCAGCGCGAGATGGCCATTGCGGAGTAATGCAGACGCTGGCCAAGTTCCACCTGATTCAAGCGCAGCTTATGCCGCAGTTCCCGAATTGGGTTCGCCCAGTCCGGAGAGGAAGGCTTCGATTTTTGGGTGCCTTTGGGCATGCTCGAATCAGAGCCTTGATAGCGAAAGAATCGTCGTCCCCCCAGACTGTACGCCAGCGTACATGGGTTTGCAATGCGAAAAGTGTAGGGTCAGGCGGCTACCGGTTTCAACTAGTCGCCAACGGTAGATGAGAGTAGAGTTACCCCATAAGTCCCATTCGCAATAGACGGAGATGTTTTCCCGAGGCTGCTTTGATCACCCTGTCCAAATCTGTTTCACGCTCGAAGAATGTCGCACCTTCCTCCAATGGATCCAATAGTCAAAAAGTTCAGAACGGAATTCTGCTGAGCCTTGCCGCAGACGAGTTCGACGGGCTATTCCCAAAGCTGGTCTTCGTCGATCTTCCCAAGCACGCGCTCTTGAACGAAATCGCGGAACCCATCGAGTGGGCGTACTTCATCAACTCCGGCTTGGCGTCCTTTCTGAATGTGATGGCCGATGGAAAGAGCGTGGAAGTGGGACTGACTGGCAAAGAGGGATTCGTTGGCCTGCCACTGCTGGCTGGTTTCAGCACCAGCCCGTCGCGAGCAGTGATGCAAGTGGACGGCAGCGGATTTCGAATCAGCCCCGTGGATTTCCAGGAAGCTTTGAAAGCATGTCCTAGTTTGGACAGGAACTTGCAACGCTTATCGCAGATACTGGGAATGCAAGCAATGCAGACAGCAGCATGCAATCGTCTGCACGAGGTGGACCAGCGGTTGGCCCGCTGGTTGTTGATGAGCCAGGACCGGCTCGCGGGAGATGTGGTGCCACTAACGCAGGAGACGTTGGCGAACATGCTGGGAACGCGACGCGCCAGCGTGACAGAAGCGGCAGGCATCCTGCAAAAAGCCGGCTTGATTACTTATCGGCGTGGCGACGTGAAAATTGATGACCGGCGGGGACTAGAAGCGGCCGCGTGCGAGTGCTACGACGCAATGACGCGTTTGGCGGAGAAGTGGCGCAGCGAGGCGAGCACCGGCTAATCCGGCGGGCCCGGCCTCGTGTGGAATCCACAATACCAGTTGCAAGGTGACGGCGTGTTTACTGGGAGATATTGTTCCGGCGGGGTTCATGTCAATTTGTACGCTAGCGTACGGCTTTCCGGGTATTGCCCCCACTTGTGCCGCCGTTAGACTCCAAACCAGATACCTTTGTCCGTCGCCGACCGTGGTTTGACGAGCTTCGGCCAGCAACCTACCAGGGCGTCTGGGGAGGTTTGCATGTTGGCCCAAATCCTAATCGTCGATGACAGCCCTTTTCTGCGCAGTTCGATCCGTTCGAGCATTGAACACAATACGGACTGGCAAGTATGTGGCGAGGCAGAAAATGGCCAGGTGGCCATTGAGAAAACCAGGGAGCTGCATCCTGATCTGATTATTCTGGATTTAGCTATGCCGATCATGAACGGCCTGGATGCCGCGCGACATATAGCCAGTTTTGATCCGGGTGTTGACATCGTCCTGTTCACAATGCACGATTCCAGGGAACTTTCGAAGTACGCGGAATTGATCGGAATCAAACAGGTGCTATCAAAATCCAGTGGTGGCATCGACCAATTGCTGAGTACCGTCAGAGTGCTTCTCGATCAGAAACATTGATCGCTGCCACCGCCAAGCCTTTCAGACCTACAGGATGATCCCGATGGACGGACGGAATCTGCGGCCCTAACCTGGGGCCAATTCGTACAGAGAACATTTCTCACCTTCACTCCAGACGGCTCTAACCGGGCCGTCTTCTCTTTTTGGGCCGCGCTCTAGTGTTATGCTGGGTCAGGCCGGTGGAATTGATCGGGCCGACAGAACACGCAAATCCTCCCTGGGAATAAGACATGGCACTGCAACTGACTGTAGCGGAAGTACGCGCTCTTGGCGCGCTGGTGGAAAAGGAAATTACCACGCCGGAGTACTATCCGCTTTCGGTGAACGCGCTCATGAACGCGTGCAACCAGAAGTCGAATCGCGAGTCGGTGATGACGCTGGACGAGGAGGCAGTGCGCCAGGCGCTTCGCTCGATGTCGGAACAGGCGCTGGTGCGATCGGCGGGAGGAGATTCTCGGGTGCCTAAGTACGAGCACCGCCTGAATGAACTCTACAATTTTCACCGCCACGAGATCGCGGTGTTGTGCGTGCTGATGCTGCGCGGCCCGCAAACCCCTGGAGAATTGCGCACGCGGGCGGAGCGAATGTACGCGTTCGAAGATTTGGAAGCTGTGCATGCCGCGCTGAATTTGCTGATGCGGCGAGAGCCGGCGCTCGTGAAAGTGCTGCCAAGACAGCCGGGAACGAAGGAGTCGCGGTACATGCATCTGTTGGCCGGCGACACAGCGCCAAGCACGGATGTGGCGCCGGGTGCCGTTATCGCGCAGGCCGCAGGGCCGGCAATGGGGACGGTGCGCACCGAACCGGGCAACGGAGAACGAATCGCGCAACTCGAGATGGATGTCGACGAGTTACGAAGAGAGCTGGAGACACTGCGACAGCAGTTCGCCGCGTTCCAAAAACAATTCCAATAGTGGACAACGCCGAGGGTCAAGCCGGAGCAACATCCTCGCCGAACAAGCGGGCTCGAGCGTCTGGGGCCAGAGGGGAATCGGGGCCGCTGAAAACCAAATCGGGGACGCGAGTCTTGTCCTGGCCGATGAGCGGCAGGGCGTGAGCGCGGCGAGCGTCTGCAGAAGGACCGGTGACGAGGAAAAACTCGCGAAGCCAACCTGTCACGGTTCGAATGATGGTATAGAAGCGGTTTTGGTCGCAAGCATAGGAACGGCCGGAGACGTCCCGGTCCCCGTTGCTGAGTAACGCGTCGCGGAGCGTACGAGAACCGCGGCAGAGAATTTCACCGCGAACGCGATCACGAAACTCAATCTTGCTCTCCAGGAGCAAGACCCGCGCACCAGCCTTGGCCATGGAACAAGCCAGCGAGGAACCAGCAATGCCGCCACCGATGATGACGAGATCGTACGCGTTGGTGCGGGACATGCCGCCTCCGGTGCCGAATTGTTTCTCGTCAGGGGCGATAATTTCAAGTGGGAAGGTCGTCAAAAATTGCGTCCAGAGCACGCAACGCCGTCCTGCCTTGAGAGACCGTTAGTGCTTCATTTTTTTTGGAAAACACCGTGAACGACGGCGCCGGGGCCACTGTGCATGCGGCCTTCATCGAGCGAGACTGTAGCTTCCTCAAGAGCAAGAATCTCAGCAGCGGCAAAATCCTGACGGAGGATTTCGGCGGAGTAGAGAAGGTCGGTTTGTTTAGGGCCGCCGGAGGAGAATTTCAGCTGCGCAGGAGTGAAGGCTTCGAGGATGCAAAGTCCGCCAGCTACCAGCGCGTGCAACATGTGTGCGTGAATGATCGAGCGCACATTCGGGAATAAGTGCACAAAAATCGAAAAGATGGCGTCGAACTGATTTCGCGGCCACGCCCAGGTGGAAAGATCGGCTTGTTCAATCGTAAGGCTGAGGCCGGCGTCGCGCGCAGAGTTGCGGGCGCGCGCGACCCCGATGGGCGAGAGGTCGACGGTGTGGACTCGGAAGCCCTGCTTTGCCAGCCATAGACCATTGCGTCCGTAGCCGTCGCCGGGAACCAGCACGGAAGCACCGGGTGCGAGGCGCTGGGCCTGTGCGCGTAGATAGCTATTGGGTTGCTCGCCATACACAGGCTCGGCCTTGCTGAAACGTTCGTCCCACATCGCGGCGGGATTGCCTCGGTTTTCCATGGGAAATTATTCTCTCGTCTCGTCGAGGATATCACTGGCGCCCACGGCTCGGTAACTTGGTCTGCTTTGGCAGGACGAGGGGCAGATTCGCGGAGGTGCGGAAAGTTGCAATTCCCGGAGCAGGCGGTAAGATACGGAATCCCGTTGAGGGAGCCCGATTCAGCGGAAGTAATTCGAAAATGATCAGTTACGACGATGGCACCAACTCGCAACCCTCCGCAGAGACAGGATTTCTGAGCCGGGTATTGTTCTCTACCCATCACAAGACGATTGGTTTGCAGTACCTGTGGCTGGCGCTCGGCAGCGTCCTGGTGGGTATGGTGCTTTCGGCGTTGTTACGGATGCAGGCATCATGGCCCGACACGGCGATACCGTTTTTGGCCGGGATCGAGAATGCACCAGAAAGATATGCCTCCATGCGGCTGTTGCACGGCTCGCTGATGGTGTTTTTTGTGCTGACGGCCGCGCCCCAGTTGGGATTTGGAAACTTTCTGTTGCCGCTGCAAATCGGGGCACGAGAGATGGCTTTTCCCGCGCTGAACCGGCTGTCGTTCTGGATGACGTTCGCGTCACTGGTCGGAATGACCGACGCGTTTTTCCTGCAGCCGGATCAGGGAGTAAACGTGTGGCTGGCGAGCGCGTCGGTGTTTTGCCTGGCGGGGCTGTTTAGCGCACTGAATTTCACCACGACGGCCATCGAACTGCGCGCGCCCGGGATGACCCTGCCGCGAATGCCGGTAACGGTTTGGGCGTGGTTCATCAACGCGATTTTGAGCATGCTGATTTTCAGCGTGCTGCTGGCCGGATGCTGCGCGCTGCTGTCGGACCGCCTGCTGGGCTCGGATTTTTTTTCGGCCACCGCGTTTCTGGCACACCAGCCGCGCAACCTGGTGAGGCAAGGAAGCTTGCCGATCCTGTGGCAAAGGTTGTTCTGGTATTTTGCGCAAGCGGAAGTGTACGTGGCGATGTTGCCGTGTTTTGGATTTACCACCCACTTGATCGCGACGTTTTCCCGAAAGCCCGTGTGGAAAGAGCGCTTGGTGGTACTGGCCCTTTGTGGCGTGGGCGTCGTGGGGTTTTGCGTGTGGGGCTATCACATGTTCGCCACGGGGATGAATCCCTATGCGCCATTGTTTTTTGCTGTGCTCGCGTCGTCGCTGGGAGTTCCCGCAGCATTCCTGCTAGCCAGTTGGCTGGGGACGTTGTGGAACGCGCGGCTGCGATTGACCACATCGATGCTGTTCGCGATCGGATTTATCTCTCTGTTCGTGGCGGGCGGATTATCCGGCCTGTTTCTGGCGCGTCACGATATGGCAATGGCATCGGTCAGCGAAGACTTTGTCATCGGGCACTTTCACCTGGTGATGGGGGTGGCGGCAACGTTTGCGATTCTGGGCGCGCTGTTTTTCTGGTTCCCGAAAATGTTCGGCTGCCGGCTGAATGAGGCGCTGGGTAAAGTGCACTTCTGGATGACGTTTGCCGGTGTCTATGCGATTTTTATGCCCATGCACTGGCTGGGATTACTGACGCAATCGCACTTGTTCGCGGAAGAGCAACGGGCGGCGCTAGCGTCCGCAGGTGCGTCGATTCGAACGTTCGTGACCGTGGCGACGATCTGGACGGTGTCAGCCCAAGGAGTGTTCGTGTTCAATTTTTTCAGCACGCTGCTCAGGCAGAAAAAAGTGGAGCAAGACAACCCGTGGGCGGCTACGACTCTCGAATGGAGTGTGGGCTCGCCTGCGCCGGAAGACAACTTTGGCAGCATCGCTCCGGTGGTCTATCGGGGAGCCTATGAATTCCTCGCGGAAGACGAAAGGGATTTTACGCCGCAGCACCTCTCACCGGAGCAGTTGACGCAAGAGCGTCAGTAGGAAGGAATAGGAAGGAAGAGGAGCCGGAGAAAAAAATGCCAAGCGCGACCTCAACAAAAGAAATTGAGCTGATCGTCGAACATACCAGGCGAGGCGGTGGCGGCGGAAACTTGCCGCCCGCAGG
>Ga0210392_10000291_pt1 | contig 34818 bp, 33 predicted proteins | sample IncBWC30OmetaG_FD_161057 | JGI IMG/M metagenome (GOLD analysis project Ga0210392, IMG submission 161057) | Forest soil microbial communities from Barre Woods Harvard Forest LTER site, Petersham, Massachusetts, United States - Inc-BW-C-30-O ... | reverse complement strand
CGACCTCGACGGGAATTTTCCTCTCGGCAAAGTAGCGGCGCACCGTGTTGACGAGCTCGGTGGCAATGCGCTTGCCCGCCAGGTCCTCGGGCCGCTTGATGGACGACGCCTCGGGCACGCAGAGCACCCAGCGGGATTTTTGCACCGAGGCCTTGCTGTAAATGAGATCACACACCTCGACGACATCGGATTCGTTTTCCTTGATCCAGTCGTAGCCCGTGAGGCCGCAGTCGAAGAAGCCGTGTTCCACGTAGCGGCTGACCTCCTGCGCACGCACAAAGCGGCCGTCGAGCTCGGGGTCGTCGATGGTGGGCGTATAAGAGCGCGAGCTCGAAGTGATTTTCCAACCTGCCTTGGCAAAAAGACTTTTGGTGGATTCCTCGAGACTGCCCTTGGGCAGACCAAGCATAAGTAATGGTGTGGATACAGACACAAGGCCAAGGGAGCCGCCGCAGAGGGGTGCCTTCAAGAAAATTCGCGGCAGGCCTCCTTGGGGACGAGCCGTTTACATAATGCTAAGTTTCTTTTGACAATTGGCGGATGAATTGTAAAAATATAATTCAGTTATTAATAACACCCTATGTGCGCCGCCATTCGTTCTGAGCCCAAACCCCTGATTTTAGTCGTCGAAGATGAAGAGGAGCTTGCCAAGCTCATCGCCATCCACCTCGAGGAAGCCGGGATGCAAACGCAGATTTACAATCGCTGCGCCCACGCCCTGCGTTTCCTCAAGCGCAATTTTGCCAACCTGATCCTCCTCGACGTCAACCTGCCCGACCAGTCAGGTTTTTCACTGCTCGAGGAGTTGTGGAAGAACGACATCAACATCCCGACGATTTTCCTGACCGGCAACGCGCTGGAGATGAACAAGGTCAAAGGCCTCGAACTTGGCGGTGATGACTACATCACCAAACCCTTCGGCTACCCCGAGCTCATTGCGCGCATCCATGCGGTGCTGCGTCGCGCCGAGTCCAAAGGCGATTTTCACGTCACGAAAAACGCCAAGATCAGCGACGAACCCTTCGATTTCTGCGGTGCGAAAATCATGCCCGTCCGCCTCGAAGTGACGTTTCCCAACGGCACCGTGCAAAAGATTGGCCGCAAGGAACTCGGCATCCTCGCCCACCTCAATGAAAACCAGGGTGTCGTCATTACCCGCAAGGCGCTCATCCACGCCGTCTGGGGCATGCACGCCGACGTGCGCAGTCGTTCGCTCGACCAATACATCGTGAAAGTGCGCGAACTCTTTAAAAACAACGAACTCGACCTCGGCTCCTTCCGCACCGTGCACGGTGTCGGCTACATCTTCGATCCGCAGGGCGTTTCGACGGAAGGTCGATAGGACACCACGTCTGTTCGGTTGAGCGCACAATCGGTGTGAGAATCCGTTTTATTTTTTTACCACGGATTCCACGGATGGGCACGGATCGGAGATATCCGTGCAATCCGTGGTCGATTGAGTTTCACTCCCGCCCGAAAACGAGCGAGGCGTTGGTGCCGCCAAAGCCAAAACTGTTGGCCAGCGCAAAATCCACGCGCTTTTTGACCGCCGTGCGGGGCGTGAAATTCAGGCCAAGCGCGGCGCAGGCTGGATCGATGTTATCCAGGTTGATCGTCGGCGGCACGACGCCGTGGTGGATGGCGAGCACCGCCGCGAACGCACCCAGTGCGCCCGCCGCACCAAGCAGGTGCCCGGTCATCGACTTCACCGCACTCACATGCAAGTGGTTTTTCCCCGCCGCAAAAAGGTGGGCAATCGCCGTGGCTTCCTCGCCATCGCCGCCCGGCGTGCTCGTGGCATGGGCGGAAACGTAGCCGATTTTTTCCGACACGAGCCGCGCATCGTTGAGCGCGAGCTGCATCGCGCGGCGCGAGCCTTCCGCCTCGGGTGCGAGCGACGAGAGATGATGCGCGTCGGCTGTCGCGCCATAACCCTGCAGCTCGGCATAGATGCGCGCGCCGCGTTTTTTGGCGTGTTCCCATTCCTCGAGCACAAAGACCACCGCCCCCTCGCCCAACACGAAACCGTCGCGGTCGGCATCGTAGGGCCGTGAGGCCTTCTCCGGCGCGTCGTTGCGCGTCGAAAGCGCCTTCATCTGTGCAAATGCACCCACGGCCAGCGGCGTCACGACCGCCTCCGCGCCGCCCGCGATCATCACGTCGGCCTCGCCACGCTGGATGGCGCGCGCCGCCTCGCCCAGGGAGTGGCCGCTCGTGGCGCAGGCCGAGGCCACGCTCATGTTGGATCCGCGAAAATCGAGCTCGATGGCAATCTGCCCCGCCAGAATGTTGGGTGCGGTTTGCAAAATGAAAAACGGCGAGATTTTCCGGTAGCCGCCCTCGCGCCAGGTCTCGTGCATCGCCACGATTTCCGGCAGGCCGCCCAGGCCCACGCCGAGGTTCACGCCCAGGCGCTCCGGCGGCAACGCTGTGCGCACCGCATCAAGGCCCGAATCGGTGTAGGCTTCAACGGCGGCCGCAATGCCAAGATGGGTAAAGCGGCCCAGCTTTTTCACTTCTTTCGGCGCGATGGCTGTGACCAGCGGCTGGCCTTGCGGGCCGCGCGGGTGCAACGGTTGGGATAACGCCGCCGCCGGCTCGAAATTCTTCACCTCACCGGCGATTTGCGCGGTGCAGCCTGTCGGGTCGAAATGGGTGATGCGCGCGATGCCGCTGCGACCCGCGATCAGCGCAGCCCAGGTGGCGGGCACGGAGTTACCTAGCGGCGTGACCGCGCCAAGACCGGTGATGGCAACGCGACGAATTTGCATGCTTAGAAGCTATCTTAAAATTGAAAACGGGCAGCGCGACAGAGTTTCTGGCGGAGAGCAAGGCGAAGCCGAGGAGGCAATCCTTGGAAAGGCTTGCTCCTCGGCAACAACGCCGCTCCCCGCCAAGAAAACCTGCCGCCCGGAGGGTTTGCGTGCATAAGGGCCAGCGCGGCGTTGTGCCGCGAGGAGATAGGCCCTCCGGGCATACCTCCCTCGCGGCCCGCCTGGCGCTGGCAGCTTCTGCACACAAACGATGCCCATTTTGAATTTTAAGATAGCTTCCCATCAAAATGGATGCCTCTCGCCACAGACCGCAACGGGAATTTTACAAACGACAACCCCACTCACGCCGGCTTTGACTTTGGACGGGCGCCTGTCTCTAATCGCCAACCTTTGACTATGCAGCAGCTCCACCCTTACTGGCGGATGGACTACATCGAGGCGCCACGCTATCCGGCCACGAAGAAGCCATTTACCGAGCTGCCTGCGCTGGGCGATGACCGCGCCGCCCTCATCGTTTATCGTTCGCCGTTGAGCTACCTCGTTCTCAACCGCTATCCTTACAATCCCGGCCACCTCCTCGCCGTGCCCTTCCGTGAAGTGGTCGAACTTGAGGAACTCAATCCTGCCGAGCGCGCCGACTTGATGGACATCATCATCACCGCCCAGCGGCTCCTGCGCGCCGTGCTCAAGCCGGATGGTTTCAACCTCGGTTTTAACGTCGGTTCCACCGCCGGCGGAAGCATTCCGCATCTCCACGGGCACATCGTGCCGCGCTGGAACGGCGACAACAACTTCATGCCCGTGCTCGGCCAGACGCGCGTCCTCCCGCAGGCGCTCGACGCCACTTGGGAACGGCTGACTGGAAAAGTGGGAAAGCTGAAAAGCGGAAAGCGAAAAACAAAATCAACTCTTCGCTGAGCGCTTCCCAATTTTCCGATTTCCCCTCGTGCCCACCAAGACCCTGCATTTTCCCAGCCCCCGCCACCTCAGCCAACTTTACGGCGGGCGCGACGAAAACCTGCAACTCGCGGAGCGCGCGCTGGGCGTGCGGCTCGTCACGCGCGAGGACTGGCTGAAAGTCGAGGGCGACGACGGCTCGGTCGCGCGCGCCGAGGGATTTTTCAATTTCCTCAACGATGCGCGCGGCCAGGGCGTGGCCCTGCGCGGGCCGGATTTCGCTCGCGTGGCCGAGGGCTTCGGCCGCGGCGAGGGCGAACAGCTGCGCGAGCTCATCGCCCAGGCGTTCATCATCACGACCAACCGCAAGAGCATCGCGCCAAAAACGCTCGGCCAGAAACTTTACCTGCAGGCCATCCAGAACAATCCCATCGTCTTCGGCATCGGCCCCGCGGGCACAGGCAAGACCTACCTCGCCATGGCGGCAGCCATATCCGCGCTGCTCAAACACCAGGTGGAGCGCCTCATCCTCACGCGCCCCGCGGTCGAGGCCGGCGAAGCGCTCGGCTTCCTGCCCGGCGATTTGCGCGAAAAAATCCTGCCCTACCTGCGCCCGCTTTACGACGCGATGCACGACATGCTCGACACCGAGGACGTCACCCGCCTGACCGAAAAGGGCGTGATTGAAATCGCCCCGCTGGCCTACATGCGCGGCCGCACGCTCAACCACGCCTTCATCGTGCTCGACGAGGCGCAGAACACCACGCCCGAGCAGATGATGATGTTCCTCACGCGTTTAGGCGAAGGATCGCGGATGATTGTCACCGGCGACATCACGCAAATCGACCTGCCGCGCCACAAGCAAAGCGGATTGCTTGAAGTGCGCCATATTCTCGGCAATATACCCGGGATCGAGTTTCACACCTTTTCCGGCGCCGACGTCGTGCGGCACCCGCTCGTCTTGAAAATCATCGAGGCCTACGAACATTTCAAAAACCCGATGGCTCCGACCACCGCCAGTTAAGAACTCATTTCTAAACGCCGGCGAGCTTCCATGTCGCTTATCAAAAACCTGAAACTCCTCCGCGGCGGCCTGCTTTCGCCGCGCCGCGTCCGCAAGACCGCCGAGGTCTCGGCTGCGCTTGAGTTTCTGGAAAAAAACCGCGCCATCGCCGCACTCATCTTCATCGCCACTGTCGCCGCCATCGTGCTCATCAGCTCGGTCGGCGTCGGCACCGCCGACCTGCCCGTGCTGCCCAACCAGCTCGCGGCCGTGCGCATCGTGGCCAGCACGCCCTTCAGCTACGAAAGCAACGTAAAAACCGAACAGGCCAGGGAGCAGTTCCGCAACCAGGTGCCGCCGGTTTACAAACTCGATTTTTCCCCGCTGCAGCAGTTCGAAAAAAACCTGCGTGAGCTCGTCGCCCAGCTCGAAAAACTCGAGCATGACTACCCCAACCCCGCCCAGCGCGACGCCCGCCAGAAAGCCCTGGAAAAAATCGTGGACGACTTTAATGCCGGCGGCCTCTACCGCACCAGCGTGGATGATGTTGCCGGGCTCCTGTCCATTAGCGAAGCCAAGGCGCGCTTCAACATCATCGAAAATGGCCTCGCCACCCTGCACGAGATTTACAACGAGGGCGTGCACAACAGCTCGCTCGCCAGCGCGCAGCCCGGCGCCATCACTGTGTTCCAGATCATCAAGGGCAACGGCGAGATCGCCCAGCGCCCCGTGCAGTCGCTCGACGAGGCGCTCACCTTCCTGCGCATCAACCTTGCCGCCGAGGGCATCAGCCGCGAAGCCACACTCGCCCTCTTCCGTATTTTTGAAAACGGCGTCACGCCAAACCTGGTTTACGATCCGGCCGCCACCGGGCAGCTTCAGGAAAAGGCGCTCAAATCCCTCAAGAAGGTCATTGTCTCCGTCGTGCGCGGCCAGACCATCATCGAACCCGGCATAACCGTTACACCCGAGCAATATGAAATGCTTGTCGCCCAGCGCCGTTTCCTTCTCGCCAGCGGCAACGTCGAGCTGAACGAGGATCTGCAGCTTTTCGGCCGCGTGCTCCTCGTGCTCGCCATGGTCTGGGCCTCGGTCATTTACATCCGCATCGAGGATCGTGAGACGCTCCAGAGCAACGGCCGCCTCGCGCTCCTGGCGCTGGTCGTCATCATCAACCTCACCCTCGTACGCCTCACCTACTCGCTCAGCGGCCTCCCGTATTTCATCGAACACGACACCACCGCCTCGATCCTGCCCTACACGGTGCCAACCGCATTCGCGCCCATCATCGTCGCCATCCTCATCGACGCCGGCTCCGGCATCTTCATGGCCCTGCTTGTCTCGATTTTCGCCAGTGTCATCTACGGCAACCGCCTCGACCTGCTCGTGCTCACTTTCCTCGCTTCGATGGTGGCCATTTTTTCGTGCCGCGGGCTGCGCAAACGCAGCCGCGTCGTCCGTGCCGCCGGACTCGGCGGCCTCGTCGTCGCCCTCTTTGTGCTGCTCATCGGCGTGGTGAACCACCCATCCCCGTGGTGGAGTATTGTGCCGGCACAGATGGCCGCCGGCCTCGGCACCGGTCTCTTCACCGGGGTGGCGATTGTCGGCCTGCTGCCCGTGCTCGAAGGCCTCTTCAAGCGCACCACCGACATCACCTTGCTCGAGCTGAGCGACTTCAACCACCCGCTCCTCCGTCTCCTGCAAATGGAGGCTCCCGGCACCTACCACCACTCGCTCATCGTCGCCCAACTGGCCGAAAACGCGGCCAACGCCATCGACGCCAACCCGCTCCTCGCCCGCGTCTGCGCGCAATTCCACGACATCGGCAAAATCGGCAAGCCCGAGTATTTCTCTGAAAACCAGCGCAATGGTTTCAATCCGCACGAAACGAACAACCCGTCGCTTTCCGCGCTCATCATCAAAAGCCACGTCAAGGACGGCGTGGACATGGCGCTCAAGCACAAGATGCCCAAGCCGGTCATTGACGTCATCCAGCAGCATCATGGCACCACGCTCCTGCGTTATTTTTTTGAGCGCGCCAAGCACGAGACGCGGGGCCCCTTCGGCAGCGTCACGCCCTTTTCCTCCCAAGAAAAAGCGCACCCGCCGCGCCGCGGAGACACCATCTACCCCCTCCATTCCAAGGTTTCCGAAGTCACCTACCGCTACGATGGCCCCAAGCCCCAGTTCAAGGAGAGCGCCATCATCATGCTCGCCGACGGCGTTGAGGCCGCCTCGCGTTCCCTGCGCAAAGTGACACCCCAGCATCTCAGTGAACTTATCGAGCAAATCTTCCGCGAACGCATCGCCGACGGCCAGCTCGACGAGTCTCCGCTCACCTTCGAGGAAATTACCAAGATCAAAAGCAGCTTCAATTTCACGATGCTCAACATGCTGCACTCGCGCGTCGCGTATCCGCCCGGCGAGGGGAAGCCTGAGCCCAGAAGCCAGACATCGTAGGGCTTTCCGGCTTCAGGTTCCTGGCTTTTCCGAAAATGCGCAGTGTCACCATTCACAACGGCCATCCCGGGCTGCGCCCCGACCGCCGTGCCGCCGCCGCGCTCATCCACGCCCTCGACGCCCACGCGGGGAAATTTCTCGGCGGTTGCCCGCCCGGCGAACTCTCCCTCGCCTTCCTCACTGATGCCGGCCTCGCCCGGCTCCATGCCGACTTTCTCGCCGACCCAAGCATCACCGACGTCATCACCTTCGCCGGCGACCCGGCCCACGGCCTCGCCGGGGAAATCTGCGTCTCCGCCGACGCCGCAGCGCGACAAGCCTCAAAAGACAATTTCAGCGACGAACTCACGCTTTATATCGTGCACGGCTGGCTGCATCTCGCCGGCTACGACGACCTCTCACCCCGGGAAAAACGAAAAATGCGCGCCGCCGAGGCCCGCGCGCTGAAATTGCTTCGCGCCGCCGGTTGCCGGCCGCGCTTTCAACTCATCAAATGACTTTGCCTCCAGGCATTTTTATCGAATACTCAAATTCTGATGCGCCCAAGCAAGTTTACCTCGCTCCGCAATGCCTTTTTCTCCGGCCTGTTTCTGATTGCGCCGCTCGCGGCAACTTGGATCGTTTTTTCCTGGCTCGTCAGCCAGATCGGCGGGAGCTTCCGCCCCTATCTGTTCTATTTTGTGCCCACCAGCCGCCTCGACGGCCTCTGGAACATCCTTGCGGCCATCATCGTCATCGGGCTTATCACCGCGATCGGCTATGCATCGCGCTACGTTTTCGGCAAGTATTTCGGCGCGGTGGCCGAACGTTTCGTGGAAGGCATCCCCGGCGTCGGTGCGGTTTACCGCTCAGTCAAGCAAATCGTCGACACCTTCAATGCCAAGGACCGCCATAGCTTTAACAAGGTTGTGCTTGTGGAGTTCCCTCGCAAAGGCGCCTACACGATTGGCTTTCTCACCAGTGAATGCCGCGGTGAAATCCAAGCCAAGACATCGGAGGCCCTCGTCAGTGTCTTCATTCCCACCACGCCCAATCCCACCGGTGGTTATATTATTTTTGTACCCCGGCATGAGCTCGTTGAACTCGAGATGTCCGCCGGCGACGCCATGAAATTGGTCATCTCTGGCGGCGCTGTCGTTCCACCCTGGCCAACCCCGCCGGCGGCGGGAAAAACTGAAAGACTGAAGGCTGAAGGCTGAAACATTTTACGATTTTAGAGTTTCCCAATTTCTCAGTCCTTCAGTCTCCAGCCTTCAGCTTTCTCAAAGTGCCCGGCCCCACGCTCCAGACCGATGCGCTCGTTCTGCTGAAACAGCCGCCCGCCGACGCGTTTCAAACCTTCACGGTTTTTTCCGCCGAGCACGGCGGGCTTCTCGTGCTCCAGCGCCTGCCGAAAAAAACTGCCCCGGCTTCCGTCGCGCTCGACCTGTTCGACGACGTCGCGCTCCTCCTTGAAAGTTCCACCCAGGGCCGCACCTGGTTCGTGCGCGAATCGCGGCTGCTCACGCGGCACGGCGACATCGGCCGGCGTTACGAATCGCTCCAGTTCGCTTCCACGCTCGCCACGCTCGTCGCCCGCAACGCGGTGCCGGACGAAAGTCGCGCGCCCGTCGCCGCGCTGCTGCGCACCGCCTTCACCGCCTTCGCCGAAAGCGCCCGGCCCGACCTCGTTTATTTCAAAAGCCTGTACCGCCTCGCCCGCGATGAGGGCTACCCGGTAAAACAAGAATGGCTCGCCGGCCTGCCCGCCACCCAGCGCGCCGAAGCGGAACGCCTCCTCGTCACGCCGCTTGCCACGCTCACGGAAAACTCACCTGTCATCACCAATCCCCCCTCCGCCCTTTTGCTTCGCCGCCTGGAAGACTACCTCCGTACGCACACCGAGATTTTACTGGAATGATGCCGGCCTGCTTGCAGGCCGGCGTAGTTGGTATTTTGCAGTTAGTCGTTGGTACCTAGTGGGCGTCAGACTTCGGCAACACCGGCGCCACGCAATTTTGGTTACCAAATACCAACTACAAATTACCAACTACTGTCCGCCAGTGGGCAACATTTCGCCTGCGGGCAAGCTTCCACCGGGCGCCGATCCATTCACTTTCCCCTTTAATTCTCCGCGCTTTTCCGCCATAGTCGTGTTTCGTGGCAAAAACCCAGACCCTCGGCCCCGGCGAGATCCATGCTGCTCTCGACCGCCTGGCCGCCGCCATTTCTGCCCGCCACGCCTCGACTGGGAAACTCCTGCTCCTCGGCATCGCCAACGGCGGCATCGAGCTCGCCCGCCGGCTTTCTGCCCGGCTCCTTGTCCTCCGAAGCCCTGAGCCGTTTCGACAAGCTCAAGGCCCCGAGCAAGTCGAGGGGCTTGTCGAACGGGGCGAAGGAGGATCAGCCCTTGACTCTCGACTTTCCACGCTCGCCGGCACGCTCGACATCTCCTTCCATCGCGACGACATCGGAGGCAACCCCATCCCGAAGGAATTTGCGCCCACCCACATCCCCGCCGACGTGAACGGCGCCACCGTCATCCTGGTGGACGACGTGCTGTTCTCCGGGCGCACCGTCAAGGCCGCGCTCAATGAACTCTTCGACCACGGCCGCCCGGCCACAGTGGAACTCGCCATCCTCGCCGACCGCGGCGGCCGGCGACTGCCCGTCGCCGCCGACTACACCGGCCTGACGCTCCCGGCCAGCGATGACGAAAAAGTTGTCGTCCGCCTCGATCCCGCCAATCCTGCCCGCGATGCCATCCGGGTCGAAGCCGCGGCCTCCCTTCGAAAATCAAGAGTCAAAAACTGAATCCCACCATGCCCTGGACGCGCCGACATCTTATCACCATCGAGGAACTTTCCCTCGCTGAAATCGGGCAGATCCATGCCACCGCGAGCGCCTTCAAGAAAATCCTCCAGCGCAGCGTGAAAAAAGTCCCCGCGCTCCGCGGCAAGACCATCGTCAACCTTTTCCTCGAGCCCAGCACCCGCACCCGCCTCGCCTTCGACATGGCCGCCAAGCGCCTCAGCGCCGACGTCATCTCCTTCGACGCCGCCACTTCGAGCACGACCAAGGGCGAAACCCTCCGCGACACCGCCCAGAACATCCAGGCTCTCCAGGCCGACATGATCGTCATCCGCCACGCCGCCTCCGGCTCGCCGCTCTACCTCTCGCGCCTGCTCGACATTCCCGTCATCAACGCCGGTGACGGCGCCCACGAGCACCCCTCGCAGGGCCTGCTCGACACCTTCACGATGAAGGAGCACCTCGGTGACCTGCGCGGCAAAAAGGTCGTCATCCTCGGCGACATCCTCTTCAGCCGCGTCGCCCGCTCCAATATCCACGCGCTGACCAAGCTCGGCGCCGCCGTCACCCTCTGCGGCCCGTCCACCCTCGTGCCGCACTGGTTCACCGACTTCGGCGTCACCGTCTCGCACGACCTCAAGAGCGCCCTGGACGGCGCCGAGGTTGTCATGCTTCTTAGGATACAGCATGAGCGCCAGACCAGCAGCCATTTTCCCTCGCTCGGCGAATACACCGGCATGTTCGGCCTCAACAAAACCCGCGCCTCCTGGCTGCATCCCAAGGCCATCATCATGCACCCCGGCCCCATCAACCGCGGCGTCGAGATCGACAGCGACCTCGCCGACGGCGAACGCAGCGTGATCCTCGAACAAGTCACCAACGGCATCGCCGTGCGCATGGCGGTCCTCTACCTCTGCGCCGGCGGCCAGCCCGAAAACGTCACACCTACTGAGTAAATCCCAAAACCCACAGCGCCAAATCACAAAAAAACTTCAAACGAATCAAAAGTCTCAACCGATTCTCCATGCCCAACTTTTCTAAAAATTTCCTCCGCCTTGAAATTTCTTTGGCGTTTGGGATTTGGCCTTTGGAATTTTTCCCATGTCTTCACTCTGGATAACCAACGCCCGCGTTATCGATCCCGCCGCCAAACGCGACGCCACCGGCGACCTTTTTGTGCGCGACGGCCTCCTCGTCGATTCCCTCGGCACCGCCGGCAAGAAAGGCGCCAGGAAAATCGACGCCCGCGGCCTCGTCGCCTGCCCCGGCCTCGTGGATATCCACGTGCATTTTCGCGAGCCCGGCCAGACGCACAAGGAAACCATTGGCTCCGGCTCGCGCGCCGCGGCCGCCGGCGGTTTCACCACCGTCGTCTGCATGCCCAACACCACGCCCGTGGTGGACAACGTCGGTACCATCCAGTTCATCAAGGACGCCGCCGCCCGCGACGCCGTCGTGCGCATTTATCCGACCGGCTGCATCACCGTCGGCCAGAAAGGCGAGCAACTCGCGCCCGCCGGCTCACTCCAGCGCGCCGGCGTCGTCGCCATCACCGACGACGGCCGTTGTGTGCAAAACAACGAGCTCATGCGCCGCGCCCTCGAATACGCCAAAATGTTCGACCTGCCCGTGATGGACCACTGCCAGGACGATGCGCTCACCCACGACGCCGCGATGAATGAAGGGGTTGCCTCCACCCGCCTCGGCCTGCGCGGCTGGCCCAACGCCGCCGAGGACCTCATCGTCTCGCGCAACGTCATCCTCAGCACCTATACCGGCGCGCACATCCACCTCCAGCACATCAGCTCGAAATATTCCGTCGAAATCATCCGCCGCGCCAAGGCCCGCGGCCTGCGCATCACGGCCGAGGCCACGCCGCACCATATCGCGTTCACCGACGCCGCCCTCGCGACTTACGATACGAATTTCAAGATGAACCCGCCGCTACGCACCGAGGCCGACCGCCAGGAACTCCTCGCCGGCCTGCGCGACGGCACGCTCGACTGCATTTCCACCGACCATGCCCCGCACACGATCGACGACAAGGACCGCGAGTTCGACTTCGCCCCCTTCGGCATCATCGGCCTCGAAACCGCGCTCCCCGTCTGCCTCGACGTCCTCGTCCGCCAGAACAAATTCAAGCTCCCTCACCTCATCGACCTGATGACGCGCAAGCCCGCGCAAGTCATGAAACTTCCCGCCGGCACGCTCGCGCCCGGCGCGCCCGCCGACCTCACGCTCTTCGATCCCGATGAAAAATGGCGCTACGACGCCAAGGCCGGCTTCAGCAAATCCAGCAATTCCCCCTGGCACCGCCAGACCCTCACCGGCCGCGTGAAAACCACGCTGGTCGCCGGCCGCATCGTTTTCGACAACGGCAAAATTACCGCTGGTTGACACCTCCCTCGCTTCAAAACCGGATGCGAGCGAGTATTTGGTAGTTAGTAGTTGGTAGCTGATCGTCCCTGGACGTTGGATGTTCGCGGGGTGCACCAATTACCAACTACAAAATACCAACTACACGCACGGCTTGCACTCGCCAAGCATCCCCCGGGTTGCATGATGTCTGCGCGTAATGCCCGCCCACCTCACTCCCGCCCTCACCGCCGCGCTCGCTGCCGAGTCCATCCTTTGCCTCGCCGGTCTGGTTATATGGTTGCTCGTCACGCTCCGCCCGTCCGTACGCACCCAACCGGCACGCCTCACGCCGTGGCCGATTTCGTTCAGCGACTTTCTCGTCTGCGGGTTCGCCGTCGTCGGCGGCGGATTTTTTCTCCAAATTCTCGGCGGCGCCGTTTTCGATCCCTTGCTCAAGAAGTTTTCCGCGAGCCACGACACCCATATCGTCGTTTACGGCGTAGTTTTCCAGTTTGGGCTCCTCGCGGGCGTGACCGGCGCAGGTGCCTATCTGCGCACGCTGCGAAAAAATCGCGGACCTTCGCCGCCTCGCCGCGGTGCATTGCCTTTGCTGCTCGCCGGCGTTCTGACGTTTCTCGCCGTGCTGCCCGTGGTCTATCTCACCGGTTACCTGTGGAATAACTTCCTCGAACGGCTTGGCTTGCCACCCGAGCCGCAGGATTTGATCAGCGTATTTGCCCACGCGAAATTATCTGTGTCATCCGTGGTGCTCTTTATACTCGCGACCATCACTGCGCCGGTGGTCGAAGAACTTATTTTTCGCGCCGGGCTTTTTCGCTACCTGCGCACGCGCGTTCCGCACTGGGCTGCCCTCACCCTGCCCTCACTGTTTTTCGCCGGGTTGCACGTGGACTGGAAAACCCTAAGCGGCTTGAGCAGTCTGGTCCCACTCATCGTGCTGGCCATCATCTTCTCCCTGGCCTATGAGCGCACCGGCCGCATTGGCGTCACCATGATTGCACATGCCCTTTTTAACCTAAACATGATCCTGCTCATCATGGCGGGAATGCCGACCTGACCCTGCTGAGAAAATCCCAAACACCAAGACGCCAAATTCCAAAAAAATCCCAACCAGCAAACTCTTAAAGCCCACAAGGGCGCTGACATTTGTGATTTGGTCCTTTGGTTTTTGGGATTTAAATCTGTGCTAATGTCACCTTTCGCAAAAAATAAATCCGGCTCCGTCGCCGCGCTGGGCGAGGAAAAGCTCATCGCCCTGATCCGCCGCTGGCTGGGCGCGGTCTCACCGCCCGCGCCGTTCGGCATCGGCGACGATTGCGCCGTGCTGCCCGCCACCGGGGCGCGCCAGCTCATCACGACTGACCCGGTGATTTACGGCCGGCATTTTGACGACGCCACGCCGCCCGCTGCCGTCGGCGCCAAGCTGCTCAAGCGCAACCTCAGCGACCTCGCGGCGATGGGCGCGCAGCCCACCGCCGCCGTGCTCTCGATCACGCTCGACCCGCGCGTGAGCGTGCGCTGGCTGGAGCAATTCTACCGCGGCCTCGCCGCAACCTCGCGACGCTGGCGCGTGCGCATCGTCGGCGGCGACCTCACCCAGGCCAAAAACTTTGTCGGCGCCTATCTCACGCTGCTCGGCCGCGCCACCGGCCCGCGCATCGTCACGCGCACCGGGGCGCGCCCGGGCGACGCGATTTATGTGACCGGCCAGCTCGGCGGCAGCCAGCTCGGCCATCATTGGCGCTTCACGCCGCGCCTGGCCGAGGGCGCGTGGCTTGCACAGCAGTCCGCCGTGCGCGCCATGATGGATGTGAGCGACGGCCTGGCCAAGGACCTCCGCGCTCTCACGCCGCCCGGCGCCAAACCCGCGATCGATGCCACCGCCGTGCCCGTAAGCGCGGCTGCCCGGCGTCTCGCCGCGCACACAAAAAAAACTCCGCTGCGCCACGCGCTCTGCGACGGCGAGGATTACGAGATCGTCTTCGCCCTCGCCCGGACTGCCGACCGCGCAACCTTTGAGAAGAGCTGGCTCCACGCCTTCCCGCGCACCCGCCTCACGCGCATCGGGCAATTCGTCCGCGCGGGGAAATTACCGGCTGACGCCATCAATTTTGATGATTACCATGGCTACGAGCATCTGAAAGGATAGCTGCATGCCCTGATCCGTGGGATTTTTTTGGCGTTTGGCTATTGGAACTTTGGGATTTGAATACCACATGACCCTTTTTGAAAAACTCCGGGCCGGCACCGCCACGGCCTCGGCCGAAGAGACGCGCTCGCTCGCCGCGGAACTCGCCGCCGCGCTGCCGCCCGACTCCACGCTCGCGCTGCACGGTGATCTCGGTGCGGGCAAGACGACCTTCGTGCAGGGCCTCGCGCACGGTTTTGGCATCGTCGAACCGGTGACAAGCCCCACGTTCACGATCTTCACCTTGCATCGCGCGCCGAGTTGCCTGCTGGTGCACCTCGACGCCTACCGCCTGGACGACCCACGGCAAATCGAGGCGCTCATGCTCGACGATTTCCTGGTGAGCCCCTGGTGCCTCGCGGTCGAGTGGCCCGAGAAAATCGCCGCCTGGCTTCCTGACCACGCCCTCCACCTCACGCTGGGCATCGCCGACGACGGCCGGCACACGATTCGGCTGCGGTAATACGAATCGCCGTTTAAATTCAGTTGATTTGGGTGGGGTCGGCTGCCCCCAGCCGACCGCTGGTCAGGTTGAAAATGTGGGCGGGGTGTCCTCACCCCGCGATCGACCTAATGCGGGGTGAGGACACCCCGCCCACAAATTTATCCGGCGCGTTAAGGATAACGCGCCCTGCCCGCGCTGCCGCGCAAAACACCGTGGTTAAAGCCCGAAACAAATCCTCAGTTCACCGGCGCTTCCGGTTTCGTTTCCTCAATCGGAGGCTCTGCAGCCGCAACTGCAGCCGATTCGCTCTCAGCATGCGATGGCGTGCCATTGGTTTCGGCGGCGGCTGGCTCGATTGGCGCAACTTCCTCCGGTGCGGCCTCGGGGAAATTTTCCGGATCGTTCTCGGAAGCTTCGGCTTCCTTTTTCTTGGCTTCGGCAATCGGCGGCGACGCAAAGAGGCGGCCATCGATAAACTCGGTCACGTAACCTTCGGTCACGAGCCAGCGCAGGTCGCCTTGCAGGCGGATGAGCTTCCCACGTTGTTCGGGCGTGAGCGCGGGCGCAGGGATCGCCGGAGTTTCCCCGGATGCAGCTTCTCCGGAAGAAGCCTGGAGACTCGCGATCGGCCCGAGGCCAAGGAATTTCTCAGGAAGTTCGCTGGCCCTGACCATCGGATGCGCCTCGATAAAAGCGATAAGCGCGCCGATGCTGTCGGAGAAGACCTGGCCGGGGACACGGAACCGGCGTTTCACGGCACAGACGTAGCTGATGCCCTTGGAACCTTTTTTGAAAATGGTGAAGCTCTCGCGGCGGAGGCGGCCGCGGAGGCCGTTGGCGGTGTCGAGCGGAAAACGGCGTTGGCGTTCGAGATGGCCTTCGACCGCACGATGGATCTCACCTGGCGTGACCATTTCAAGGAGCTTGCCGGGAAAGCGGATCGGATCGAGGGCGCGGAAGACTTTTTCTGATGCGTGCGTGAGAAGATAGGTGCGGGCCTCTTCGATCGAGTCAAAGGTCGGCGCAGGCGTCGGCGGCGCCACGGGAATTTCGGGAGCCGGTGCCTGGGGTTTGGGCTCGGAAGATTCAGCGGCGGGCTCGGCTGGCTTGGCCACATCGGCAACGGCCGCAGGCTCGCTTGGCAATGGTGTCACCGGTGTTTCGCTCGGGGCCTGGGCCGATTCAACTGCGGGCGCAGCGGGCTCGACTGGCTTGGTGGCATCCACCACAGGCTTGGCCGTGGCAACAGCCGGGCTGCCGGATTTCCACGTGTACCGCGTGGCCTTCTTCATTTTTTCGAGCCACTGGTTGATGAGCTCGGGGTCGCGGACAGACTCGATGCGCTCGCGGAATTTTTCGAAGGGCATGCGCGCCACCTTGGCCGCATGGTGTTGCTGGATGGTCTGGAGATAACGGTGGTAATTGGGCGGGCCGAGGAGTTCGCCCGTGATCGTGCAGCGGTTGATGACTTGGAAGTTTCCCTTCGGCGGATCGATCTCGACATCGGCGAGGTCAAAGAACTTGTCGAGATGCTTGCTCAGCACATGGGCGATGACGGCCTCCTCGGTCTCGAACGGCAGGCCGTCGAGCACGCTGAGGTAGAGCGGTGCGGGTTTGGCCGCGGGCGTCGTGGCATCGGTCGCCGCCGCAGGCTTGCGCTGGACGACAGCGACAAAGCGATCGTTCTTGGCCAAAATGGTGCGCGCGATATCGAAAAGTTCGAGCGTGCGACAGGAAGCGCGGATGGTCTTCGCGAGCGCGGCAAAGCTGGTGTCCTCGGGATAGAACGCGACGTTGAAAAACGGGCTTTCGTAAGGCGGACGCGGCGCCTCCTGTGCGCCGCGCGGCGCAAACTGACGCGGGCCGCCCGGGCCGCCACGGGAATCACGAGGATCACGGCGGAGCGGACGATTGGCGGACGCCGGGGTTTCGCCACCGGCAGGCGCAGTCGCGGGTGCGGCGGTGCCAGCCGGCTTGCGGAAGGCACGGCGGTCGCGATGCAGGGCAACGCCATCGCGAGAATCGGGACGGCGGTCATCGCCCTCTCGATGCGGGCGGTCTTCGCGCCGGCCACGCGGACTGGCGCGGCCCGCAGGATCAGATTTGTCCTGCGTCCATTGAGTGCCGAAGCTGAAGCTTTGGAGCTGGCTTAGGTCGAGTTTGTTGAAATCCGTGGCGGGATTTTCCTTAGCTGCAGGTTCGTCCATGAAATAATGACAAAGCGGGCCGGGGCCCGCGCAAAGTTGCGCAATAGCGGAGGGATAATCTCTTCCGGGAAGCTGGGTGTGGCAAGCGATTTCCCCGGGGATTTTTTACAGTTTGGAAATTATCCTTAATAAAGAAGAATGAGGGCTATTACTTATTGGGGTTTAGTCCGGCTGTTCTTGGGTATGCCACGATGAGCGAGGCGGCAGCGAACAACGGTGAATCAGCCAGTGCGTGGCAAGGATATTTGCACTCCGTGTCCAACGATAATTCCCACGCACGCGTCTCGAACGTTACAACCGGGCAACGCGCCTGTCTCCACTATCGGCCTCTCTGACGCCATTCGTTCCGGATCATGTTACCAAGCCGACGACCGCGGTTGCGAAGAAATAGGAGCGGTCCAGCATCGACAAAATAAGTGAGGAGGATGCTGTCGCGGGTTTTTACTTCCGGACCAACTGTCTCAACTGAATGCCAGGTGTCGGCACCGACGGCAAAGGCATAACCGGTATTGGGCGCAAAATTCATCTGCGTGTGTTTGACGAAGCTTCCGTCCGGCCTCCGTTCGTTGAAAATCGTGCCGATGTGCGTCACACTTTCATCTGGCGGCAGGTAAAGCTGAACGGTGATTCCCTTCCAATGCGTGTCCGTATGCGGAGGTATGCTGTAGCCCGAGATGTCGCGCGTGAGAATTGGCATTGGATACATGCCTGTACGGGCAAAGCCCGGTCCAAAGCGGCGCTCAAGCGGTGACGCGAGTTTTTTCCGGAAAACCGCCTTCAGCGCGGGTGAACACAACACCCTGCCGACCACATTCCAAATCGCTTGTTTCTCCGCCGGCAGGTGACAGATGAATTCCGGGAAAAGGTCGGTTTTCACCCGCGTCGGACGGCCATCCATTTGCGCAGATTTGGTCCGTCCGGACATGGCGCGATAGTCGGACGGAGCCGGCATCGCAGCCAACATGCGGGCATAGGCTTCGTCGGGAAACACTCGCTCAAATTCGAGATGGAAAAACGGTTCGCTGACCTCGCGGGCCGCGTCAATCGAACGGCAGACAAATTCTGTCACTTCGCGGACAGAAAGCGCAGTTTCTGTTTCGGTCGGATCCGGCATAGCGTACGGCTAGGAATAAGCTGGCAGATTGCAAGTGGGCAAGCCACTTCCGGCCTATTCGTGATGACGTCCGCCACCTGTACCAAGGCTACAAAGGATGAATCGAAGGGCACTCAGTGCGATGCGTGGCCGTGCCATGCGCAGCCCTCCTTCGCTCTTCGAGCTACGTTTCGCATCGCGAAAGTTGGTGCTCGGGAAGGGACTCGAACCCTTACGCCTTACGGCACACGCCCCTCAAACGTGTGTGTCTACCAATTCCACCACCCGAGCGATTCCAAACAGGGAAGGCGCACTAAGAGCCATCGCCCAGACCTTGTCCAGCCCGGAAATCTTTTTGACCCCGAGAGGTATCAGGTGGCAGGTCCCAAGTATCAGGATTAGGAATCAGGTGGCAGGATTCGAGAGTGGTCGGCTATCTTGGAACTTGGTACCTGGCACTTGAAACTTCGCGTCCATCGCGCTTGTTACTTGTCACTTGATACCTGATACTTCGGCTTATCCGCACCCGGCCATGACCCACCACGACGAAATCCAGCGCGCCCTGCTCGCTTCCTACGAAGCGGACGGCGGCATCAATCATCTCGACGGAACCAACCTGCCTTCGCAGGCCTCGGTCAACCAGCTCGCGGTGGATTGCATGCATCTGCTTTTTCCCGGCTACTTCGAAGAGCGCGGCCTGGCCAAGAAAGATGTGCCCGCGCACGTCACCCACCTGCTCAAGGACATCGAGGCCCGCCTTTCGTCCGAGGTGGAAAAAAGCCTGCGCTTCGCGCGCGACCCCAACGCCGCCGCCCGCGCCCGCGAACTCACCGATGCCACGCTCGACCAGCTCCCCGCGCTGCGCAAAATCATCCAGACCGATGTCGCCGCCGCCTTCAGCGGCGACCCGGCCGCGCGCAACGTGGAGGAAATCATCCTCGCCTACCCCTGCGTCCTCGTCATCTCGCTGCAGCGCCTGGCCCACGTGCTCTACCACCTCGGCGTGCCACTGCTCCCGCGCATGCTCACCGAGTACGCGCACGAACGCACCGGCGCCGACATCCACCCCGGCGCACGCATCGGCACGCATTTCTTCGTCGACCACTGCACCGGCGTCGTCATCGGCGAGACCGCGACCATCGGCAACCACGTGAAGATTTACCAGGGCGTCACGCTCGGGGCGAAATCATTTGAGCTCGATCCCGCCGGCAACCCGGTGAAAGGCGTCAAGCGCCACCCCGACATCGGCGACCACGTCACCATTTACGCGCATGCCACCATCCTCGGTGGTGAGACGCGCGTGGGCGAGCACTCGGTCATCGGCTCCAGCGTGTGGCTCCTGCAGAGCGCGCCGCCGCACAGCATCGTTTATTTCAAGGGGGAAAACCTCGTCATCCGCACCCGCCAGAAAGACGAGACCATGGTCGAGACCAGCAAGCCGGTCGATTTCGGCAACTGGGTGATTTGATAGGTTGCGAAGTTTTGTTTTACCGCAAAGACGCGAAGAAAGATGACACCGCGAAGGGATCAAAGATCACCTCGATCGCGGCAGGCTTGTTCTCTGAGAGAGACATCATTAACGCTTGCCCACACTACGCACCATGATTCGCACAGCTATTCCATTTGGCTATCTTTTCATCGCACTTTTGCTGCTAATAACATTTGGTTTCGGTGTTGTTTCTTTCATCTGGGGATGTCGCAAGCATTCGAGCCAAGCGAAATGGCTGGGAGTAGGAATCATTCTCCTTGTTAGCGCTCTTGTTGCTGTAGAAATAGCTTTTGACTCTAGTCTTGAATGGAATCCAACGATACACAGCGACACAGAGATTGTCGGCACGTGGACTGATCACCGCGAGACGCTCACACTTGTCCCGAACAACACTTTCGACTACCGCACTGCCACTCGCACCGTGAGCGGCAGTTGGACTCGCAACGATTGGAACCTTTATCTCCATAACACTGACTTCTCGGCTACAATGAGATTCATACAGTTCCGTGGTCGATATCGATTGATGGCTCACCCACCCTCAGATCCCGATATGTGGGATGGCGACCTTGGCCTCAGTCGTAATCCTGAGCCGAGAGACTAAGAAAACGAAGTGGTTCCCAGCACCAACGCAACCAAACCGGTATCCTTCGTGCGCCTTGTGCTCTCCTCTGAAAATCCAAAGATAGGGCGCGTTGCCCTCAACGCGCCGATTCGGAAAGACACGGCGGATTAGGATAATCCGCCCTACCCTCGCCAAGGCTGCCGACGGAAATTTATCCGCGTTCATCCGCGGTTAAATCTTCTCTTAGTTTCTCCATTCCGCGGGCAACAGCGCCTGGGCGCCGTGGATGGTCGCCACGTAATACAGGAGGAAAACTCCCACGCCGAGCGCGGCGAGAAAAATCATCTCGCCCAGCCGGCCGCCGCCCTGCCGGCTCGTGCGGCGCAGCGAGCGCACCAGCGCCTCGATCGCCGGCGCGATGACAAACGCCACCACCGAGCTGCCAAACAGCACCATGCCGATCACGAAGAGCGTGCGCTCCAGCGCGTCGCTGATGATCCCGGCCTTGTAGGTGATGATCGAGTTGCCGAGGTTCAGCAGCAGCAGGCAGCACGGCAGCACGTAATAGTTGCGGACAACTTTGTCGGTTTTCGGAATAAAGGAGGGCATTGTTTTAAAGTAATCTAAGTACCAAGTAACAAGTAACAAGAACCGGGTGTGAAGTATCAAGTAACAGGTGCCAAGGAACAAGAATAGCGCGCACCGAATCTTGCCACTTGTTACCTGTCACCTGCTACTTCCTCCTGTTACTTGATACCTGGCACTTGCTACTTGGAACTTTGCTTCAAAGTTCCGTGTATTTCTCCGATCGTCCGCGCGCTTTTTCGACGGGATATTTCCTGGCGTTGGCCGCCATCTTCACCTCGACCGACGCCGCCACGTCGAGGCCGGTCATGTTGGCAAACTCGAGCGCGTAAATGATCACATCCGCCAGTTCCTCCTCGATTTTCTGGCGCTTGGCCGGATCGCGGGCGATGTCGCGCGACTGCTCCGGGGTGCCCCAGAGGAAATGCTCCATCAGCTCGGCGGCCTCGGCGGCGAGCGCCATGCTCAGGTTTTTTGGCGCGTGAAACTGCTCCCAGTCGCGTTCGCGGGCAAAGGCCAGCACGCGCGCCTTGGTCTCCGCAAACGTCGTCGTGGCATCGGTCATCGGGTTCATGATGAAGGCGAGGCTGATGCGCGGCCCGCCCCCATGCACGCAGAAAAAAACTTGGCATCCCACCTGCTATATGCATGGTATTCCCGTCTTCCAATGAACCGGACTTATCAAAACATCACGCGCAGCACGGCTGGCACTTCGTTTACGAAGGCCCGCCTGGTGATTTGCTGTGCGCAGATGCGTCCGGTCGTTGCCCAGCAGTGGCATAAATCCACGCGCACGGGCTGCTTGGCCTAAATATTCCGCTCTAGCGGAAAAGGTTTAGCCACCAAGAAAACGCCCGGCGGTTCTCTTCCGAGACCGACTGGATTTTTTCATTTTCCCACTTCCAATTAACACACTTTTTCCCATGCAAACGATCATCCCATCCACCAACTCCCTCCGTCCTGTACGTAGCAGCGCTGGCGTCCCGGCTTCCACCGGGATTTTCCGCAAGCCGCACTACGACTGCCAGGACCTCGGCGACACGTTGAAGCTCACCATGTTTGTGCCGGGCGTGGAGGCTACCGGCGTGGAGATCACCTCGCGCGGCCCGGACCTCACGGTCACGGCCCGCAAGGCGCACTTCGTGCGCGTGAACTTCAAGGCCCTGCACCTTGAAAACTCACAACGCGATTACCAGCTGCGGTTACGGCTCGGCCGCGGCCTCGACTATGCCTCCCTGCAGGCCGAGATCGGCGGGGGCATGCTCATCATCACCTTGCCAAAGAAACAATTTGCAGCCGACGGTGTCTCCACACCCGTCCGCGAATTGAATGTGGCTTAAGTCCCTGGCTGAAAGTCATTACATCCGTGCGAAAACCATTCGACCAACATCATCCCATGCGTCTGCTCTTCTATCGCCTTCGTCGCGTACGCGGCTCCGCGCCTCCTCCCAGTGCGGAGAGCGTGCGCGTGGTTGCGCGCAAGGACGTGCAATGGAACCGCCCGGTTTTCAAGGCTCCCTCGCTGCCCACCCCAAAACAGGTGGGCCACGAGCTGCCCGTGGTTGCGCGTTTTCCAAAGAAAAAGTCCCACAAGGATTAGGTTTTCTTTCCCGCTGATTACGCGGATAAGCGCGGATTATTTTTTATCCGTATTGGCCTGGCGCGGTAGCGCCGGTAGGGCGAGACCTCCGGGCGAGCCGCGGTTTTCACAAGGCAGTTTAACAGAAGGTCGCAAAGGAAACGAAGCGACTGGTGTCAGCCCATACCAAATTTCCAAGCAGACTCCGTTTTTGCCTTTGATGGAAAAAATCCAGCGACGCTTCGCGATCTTCTGTAAAAAGTGTTTTGAAAAACGCGGCGCGCCCGGCGGCGACAAGTGCAGCGCCTTGTCGGTCGCGCCCTACCTTATGGGCCAGGTTATTCCGCTAATGTGAATTAGCGAAGATTAGCGGTTAAGAAATCTCTCGTTTCACTCCGGCACGAGCCACTGCATGGTTGCATCCGCACCGGGCGCTTGCGCGAGAAGCTCGGCCAGCGCCGGCAGAAATTTTTCCACCTCGCGATCGAATTGCCACGGCGGATTCACCACCACCAGCCCACAGCCCCGCATCTTCAGGCCGCTCCCCTCGCCGGCAATGGCCAGCTCCAGCGCGAGCGTCGGCGGCAGCTTGAGCGCGAGCAGCTCCGCGAAAAAATCGTCCACCCGCGCCCGCTCCGTCAGCGGATACCATACGGCAAACATTCCGCCCGGCAGCCGCCGCAATCCCTCGCGCAGCGCGGCGGCGATCTGCGCAAACTCGTCCTGCGATTCAAACGGCGGGTCGATGAGCACGAGCGCGCGCCGCTCCGGCGGCGGCAGCATCGCGCGCAGCGCGACATAGCCGTCAATTTCCTGCACGGTCGCGCGATGCGCGAGGGCAAACTCCGCGCGCAACGCCGCGCATTCGCCGGGCTGTTTCTCGCACAGCGCCAGCCGGTCCTGCAGCCGCGCGAGCCGCTGCACCAGCCGCGGCGAACCGGGATAAAAGCGCGGCTCGCCCGTCGCATTTCCATTATCCCGGTCGAAATCGCGCACCAGCGCCACGTAGTCCGTCAGCGCCGCGGGCAGGTCGGGCTTTTCCCACAGCCGGCCGATCCCGTCAGGCCACTCCGGTTTGCGCACCAGCGTGTCGCCGCGCGCCGCCGCCGCGAGATCGTAGCTGCCCCGCCCTGCGTGGGTGTCGAGATACAGAAAGCCCTTTTCCTTTCGCTGCAGCGTGCGGGCTAGCTGCACGAGCAGCGCGTGCTTGAAAACGTCGGCAAAATTGCCTGCGTGAAATGCGTGCCGGTAGTTCATGCCCAAACCGGCACCTTGATGACCGTTTTGCGCACGAGCGTCGCCGCCGCGCCGGTGCGCAACGACGGCAGATGCGCGTCCGGCGGAAAAAACACCGCCGCCTCGCCCGCGCGAACGCGCAGGACTGAACCACCGTCGAACGGCCGGTAGAAAATCACATCCTTCGCCGGCCTGAGGTTTTCCGCCACGGCCAGGTAAGCCATGTCGGCCACCTCCATCAACTCTTCCCCGGCCACGATCACCTGCACGTCGATGTAGGCGCAATGGGATTCCCAGCGGCCCTCGGCGCGCGGCTTGGTCAAATACACCTGCTCCAATGCGAAGGCTCCTCCGGCCAGTTCGACGCGCTCCGTCACGCCGGGGGCGATCCTGCCGAGGCGCGCGTGTGCCGCGCTGTCCGGCTGCAACACCTCCGCCACGTAAGCGAGCGTCGCCGCGAAATGCTCCGGCCGCGCAAGCTGGGTGCGCAGCGTGTCAAGGGTTCCAAAAATTGCCATGCCCCAGTCCATTCGCCGCCACGCGCGCTGGCAAGCAGGCGATGAACAACGAAATTGCCCGGACGGCTTTCAAATGCCGTCCGGGCAAAGATAAAAACAAGCGCTTATAAATCTATCAACCGATTATCGGTGCAACGCTGAAACTGGGCGTCGAAGTTCCGTAGTTCCCTTCAATTGGACGCCAGTGGAAACGGGTGTCGGCTGGTTGGTAAGGGTTATGTCGTTACCGTCGCCGCCCGTATAACTGAGCGTGAAATAATAGGTATTCCCTCCAAAGCTGGCGATAACGGTGCTGCCCTGGGGCAGTCCCGTGAAGGTGCCCACGACTGCCCCTGCGCCAGTATTGTTCACCAGCGTGAGCACCTGGCCGAGAATCGGTGTGAAACCAAGGCCGATCGGATCCAGCGTGACGCCGTTGGCCGTGTAGCCGTCGGAGGTCACAGGCGCGACGGTGGCGGAGCTAAATGTCACCGCCAGGTTGGGCGTGTAAGGAGTGGAGAGCGCCACGCCGCGGTAAGCGTCCAGGCCGTTCGCATTTTCCAGGACGGTGAAAGACTCGCCTGACGGCAGGCTCGTGGCCGACACGGTATCGGTGATCGCGACAACTTCATTGGGATCGGCGCCTTGATCGGTCTCGCCACTGATGGTCGAGGTCGCAGCATAGATGGTCACCGTGCCATCGCCATTGATCTGCCCGGCGATGTTGCGCAGGCCGTTGTTGGCGGGCTGCCACGGAACGCCGGTGCCAGGATTCGTCCCGGTCGGATAGTTGGCAATCGTGTACGAATACGGCACGCCGAGGTTCAACCCGTTCGTGAGCGTATAGGCCAGGGTCCAGGTGCCGCTGCCGTCCGGCTGGCTGTTGATCCACTTTTGCAGGCCCGCGCTCGGATTGTTGGCGGGAACCGCCTGGGTATAAATTCCGCCGGAAAAGTCCGAGGGACCCGGAATGCCCGGCTGGCCTTCGTCCGTCACGTAAAGCGTGGAGGCATTGGCGAAAAACATGCCGAAGGGATAAGCGGTGCCGCTGGCCGTGGGGAATCCATTCAGGATGCTGAAGACCTGCGTATTGGCATTCGCCGCCGTTGGAACGCTGCCGGAACCGATTTTATATACGGTATCCACGCCGTTGCCGCCGCTGCCTTTTGATGTATAGAGGGTGTCGTTGTAGGGATTGAAGGCCAGGCCGCGAAGGTTCATATCCTTGCCGGTCTTGTCCGAGGGCTGTCCGGCGTAGCCGAGCTGGTATCCCGTGGTGCTGTTGGCCGTGCCAAACGGTTCGCCAACCGCGGTAGTCAGCCCGCCCGCACCGGGCAGGACCATTTGAATGCCGGTGGACCGGGCCAGCATCGTCATCGTCGTGCCTGTGACGCCTGCGCCGGAATTGCCCGCGCTGCCCGCGGTGAAGTAATAGGCGTTGCCGTCGGGAGCATTGGCCAGAAGGGCCGCCCGGCAGTTGTCGCCGCAGTAGGAATCGTTCGGCGTCACGGTGACGTCGCCGAGATAATCCACCTGAACAATCGCGCGTTGAAAATCTCCATTCGCCCCAATGAGGCAGGTCGGATCTTCATGGTAAAGATTGTTGGCGTTGGACACATCGAGGGTTCCGGCGGGCGCCATGTAGGCGGAGAACGTCACCGCGGTGCCGTCGGGCGTCAGATTCAAGCCGAGCTCGGACTTCGACGAGATGCTTGTGGTAATATTGAGGCCCAATTCGGCGGCGACCAACATCGTGAGATTGGTGCTGTTGACCAGGGCGCCGGTGCCCTTGTTGACAACATCGAGATAAATCGGAGCCGTGACGCCGAAGCTCGCGTCCGCGGCATCGTTGCCCCATACTTGCGGGTAGGCGCCCGAAGCCGTGGCCGTGGCTCCGTTCGGCAGCACCGTGCTTCCAGCGGTGATATTCGCTCCCGCGTAATGCGCGCGACTGATGAGCAGATAGCCCGCGGATGAAATTGGCGCGGGGGCACTGACCGAAACCGTATTCGTGTCCGCATCGTTCGCCGGGAACGCGTCGCCGCCACCCGTGACAGTCGCCGTGTTTGTGAGCGATCCGGTGGCATTGGAAGCGACGGCAAACGTCAGGGTCAGCGCCGGATAATAATTCAGCCCGGCCGGCGTCGCAGGATACTGTGCGCCAGGGTTCAGGACATCGCTGCGGGTTGCGGTCACGGTCTGGCCGCTCACCGCGACCGACCAACCATTGATGGTCGAGCCATTCATGGAAGCGGCGGGCGTTAATCCCGTGGGAAACGTATCGGTGAGGGTCACGGTGCCGCTGGTGGCACTCGTGCCGTTGTTGGTCACGTAAAGCGTGAAGGTATCCGCGGCATCGCCCGCAAGGAACGGGCCATTCGGCGTGCTCGCCACCACCAGATCCGGTCCGGACGGAAGGGTCACATTCGTGGTGACGGCTCCGCCGGACGACTGGCTGCCCGTGACGTTGCTGGCCGTGATGACCGCAGCGCCGGCGGGCAGATGCACCGAGAATATGCGGTAGTTGGAAGTCGAAGCCTCCGCCGTAACGGTGAGCGTCTCCGAAGAATTGGCCGGGAGCGTCCCGCCGGAGAAAGTGACCACGCCACTGCTGTTCACGCCGGTGAATCCGGCGCTGCCGGTGTCGATCGCGGAAATAAACGTGAGCCCGGCCGGAAGCGTGAACTGCACGTTCACCGCGGTGGCCGTCGAGCCGCCGATATTTTGCGCAATGATCGTGTAGGTAATCGGACTGCCGGTCGAGTTGGCGACCGCGGTCGACGATCCGGTGACGCTGACGGTAACATCGGGACCCGAAATAATCTGGGTGGAAACGGAGATGTTGGAGTAATTGTTTGCCGCGCTGGATTCCGCAATCGGCGTGGCGGTGGTCGCCAGGGTGTTGATCACAGCCGCACCATGTCCGGCCGCGGGCGTCGAGCCGGCGTCCACGACGTAGGTGTTTCCGGAAGAGCCGGTGACCGCGACCGTGAGGGTTTCGGAAGCTCCCGCAACGAGCGTGCCGCCGGTGAAGGACACCACGCCGGTGTTATAAGCGCTGGAGAAGCCCGCGCTGCCATTGTCGGTCGCCGAAACAAAAGCGAGGCCGCTGGGAAGCGTGAACTGGGCGGTGACACCGCTGGCCGAGGCGGCGCCGGAGTTTGCCAGCGTGATCGTGTAGTTGAAACTCGTACCCGTAGAAACCGTAGCCGGTGCAGAGACTCCAATGGTGAGATCCGGCAACGGGGCCGCGAGCGGTGCGGGCGCAACGCCTTTCAAAAAGCCCGCGGTGCCCGTATAGAGGGTAACGTTGTTAACCGTGTTGATGTTCGGGGCTTGATTATATCCGGCCGTATCCGTGACCCAAACCACGGTATTTCCGGTTCCGGTTGAGGTGTAGAGATTGGCGCCCGTGGCCGTGCCGATCGCGTAGAAGCCGTCACCGGTCACGCCGATGGCAGCAGTGCCGTTCGACGTCCAAGTCGATCCGACCAATGAATACTTCGCGACACTGGCCCCATCGAGAACATACAAGAGATCGAACACGCTGCCGTTGACGCCGGAGGAAATCATATAGAAATCGGCTGCATTGGCATCGGTCGCGAGCCCCGGCAGCCCGGTGAGGGTCGTTCCGTCCGCCGACACGGTTGAAACGAGGGTGGCGTTGGCCGACATGGCATAAACCGTGCCGCCAAAGCTCTTCACCGGCCGAATGTTTGCAGCATTGGCCGCGGTTGTCGCACCATTCAGCCAAATGCCGTTTTTGTCAGACATATACCAGGTGCCACTATTATAGGTCGCACCGCGCGTTTGATCACCTGTTCCGGTGGTGCTGTTGTAGGAGGCCTGCAAGGTATAGGCGTAGCCATTGCTCAGCGACGCCGCTCCGCGCTGCGTGATGGAGGTCTCATCCGCCACGCCGGCGGGATCTTCGAATCCAGTAAAGGCCAGCAAGGTTCCGTCGTTGCTGGTGGCCAGCCGGCCGGTGCTTCCGGCGCTGCTTTGGCGCAAAGGTGTGGTGTTCCCCGCGGTCGATGGAATAAGATACGTATTGACCGGCGCCGTTTGGTTGGCGGTGGAAGCATTCAATTCGATGATCGAAAACGTCGACGAGGTCGAGTTGAGGGCCAATTGCTCAACCGCCAGATTGCCGGCGGTAAAAGCAGTCACCACGTTACACGCGGGAATCAGCACGTTAACCGAGGTCGCGCCACTGCTGGAAAGAACGATGTTACCGGAGTAGCTGCCGACCGAATCCGAGGCGGCGAGGCGCACATAAATCGTCGTGGCCGTCACCGTGCCGCCGCTTGGCGTCAACGAGAGGCTGGTCGCGTAACCGGAGTTCGCGCTGGTCGACAGCTCGAAGCCAGCCGGCGGAGTGACGGAGATATTGGCCGAGAGGCTGCTGCCAGAAACCGAGAAGGTGGTGGCCGGCGAAGGAGTGCCTTGACCGGCGGAGACCGCCGACGGAGTGCCGGTGGCGCTGATCGTGGGAGTGGTGGCAGTGTAAGTAAGAACGACCCGCCCCACACCACCGGCTGCGCCGGCTCCATTAGATGAGCTCGACGATTGGTCCGCGCCGCCGCCGCCACCACCGGGCGCCGATCCCACATTGCCGTTGCCTGCGCTGCTCAAGGCCGCGCCGCCCGCGCCGCCGCCGGAGCTGCCGGAAGGCCCTGCGCCGGCGCCACCGGCGCCGGAATTGTTGGCATTGGTCACCGGCGTTGCGCCGTTGGTGCCGGCGAAGTTTGCCGCCGCGCCCGAGCTGGGAATATTGCCGGAGTTCGTTGCCGTTGCGCCGGCCGTCACCGTGCGATTCGTGGTGGAGACACCCGCGGTGTTGTTTCCCACCGAGCCCGGACCGCCGACCGCCAAGATCACAGCACCCGAAGGATTTCCCGCTGCAGAGTTGCCAAAATATGAAGTGCCGCCGGTTCCGCCAGTGGTTCCGCTGACCGCGCCGCCTGCGCCGCCCGTTCCACCCGCGCCGACCGTCAACTGATAAACTGTCGCCGGCGTGACCGCTGCGCTGGTGATTCTTACATACGAACCGCCCGCGCCACCACCCGTCGATGCGAAATGCGCGCCCACGCCGCCGCTGCCGCCACCGCCGCCATAGACTTCTACCTGCACCGAAGTAACGCCAGTGGGACAGGTCCATGTTTGGTTACCTGCGGTGCTAAATGTCGTCACCGTTTGTCCTTGCGCCTGACTGATACCGAAAGCAGCCAAGGCCAGAACGAAGGATGCACCAAACAGTGCTCCAGTCAGACGACGCAGAGCGTGAAAAGAGCATTTTTCAAACAAAGAGCCGGGGTTGTTGGATGCAAACACGGGGCAGGTAATAGTTTTCATGTAAACAATCAGACTGCCTTCTGTTAGTTACGGAGCGAAGGCGCGTTGGAAACGTTTCTGCAACGAATGTGCTTCTCAGTTTGCCTGACTGGCAGCCGGCGGTGGCCTCACGTTGAATTCGAGAATTTCGCTTTTCAGGATTCTCTTTTCGACTCACCAACCAGTCATCATCGTCCAGAGCTCGATTCCACCCCCATGTCCTGGTTTCCCAATTAAATTCATTGATAACGTTCTTACTTTAAAAAACTGTTTTCACCGCGGCCACCGGCTCATCCGCCTTGCGTTTTCCCGCCAAAAATCGTTTTTTGGCCCGCCATGAAAAAAATTACCTCGCTTCTCCTTTGTCTATGGTTCGCTCCCGCAGTCCTTTTCGCCGGCAGTTTCGAGGGCACGATCCGATTTTCACTGAAAAGCCCCAAGCATGATCAACCCACTCTCATGGATTACTCCATGAAGGAGGGCTTTGTGCGCGTCGACATCACCGGCACCGACAGCCGTTCCCAGGGGAAAACAACCTCCTGCATTTGGGATCTCAACCAGCACGAAAGCTATGTCCTCATGCCGGCGGGAAAAATGTACATCGAAATGAAGACCGAGGATATCGCCGCCATGGCCAAAGGCGCGTCAACCGATGCGCAGGTCGAAAAAACCGGTGAAACCCAAACCATCCTCGGCTATGCCACCACGAAATACGTTATCACGGACACCACCCGCGGCACCCGCAGCGAAGTTTGGGCCGCCGACGGCCTTGGCACTTTCATCAATGCCGCCATGGGGTTTAAGAAAAAAGGCGGCATGAGCCCGGTCGAAAAAGAGCTCGTCGCGCGCGGCGCCTTTCCTCTCCGCATGATCAGCCACAACTCCAATGGAGACGAAATCTCCCGCATGGAGGCGGTTTCCATCGACAAGAAATCACTTCCTGATGACATGTTCGCTGTGCCCAGCGACTACCACGCCTTCAATATTGGCAGCCTCTTTGGCGCGGGCAAAGCGCAGTAAGGCCGAGTTGCGCCTTAAAATTCACGCGGCCTGTTAGATCGAAGAGGGAAGCCAGAGAACTTAACAGGCTGTTGGAAAACTCTGCTGAGCCGGCGTTGCGATTAGAAAGCGCTGTCCGCAAGGCGGCTCGAAAAAAAGGGGGGGTATCCTCGGAGAGGCCATCCCCTTTCGAGCTAACGCCGCGGAAGCGCTTTCTGGCGCAACCCAGAGGGCAACACTGCTTTGGGGCCGGGAGCCGTGTTAGAGCTGCCGCGCAAGGCTCTCCATCATTGCACCGGCAGCTCAAGCCTTGCTCGCGGCCCAAATCATCTGTTGCGTCGGCCAGCATGGTTTTTCAACAGCCTGTTCATGTTTTCTTTTTTTGGCTTCCTTGTTTCTTTCTTTCATTATGACCGCGAAGATCGGCGTTCTCCGCATTTTTTCCGACCTGCATATGGGTGACCGCGGCTGCCGCGTGCGCACGCTGGATCAGCTCGCACCGCTTTTCGAGGGAGCCGAGGCCCTCGTGCTCAATGGCGACAGCCTCGACACCCGGCCCGGCCCCGTGCACCTGTCCGCGACGGCACTGGCCGCGGCCAACGCCGATTCGGCCGCGCAGCGCGCCAAATTCCTCGACTTCTTCGCCCACCACGCGCCGACCACCACGATCCTCACCGGCAACCACGATCCGGACATTTCGACGCAGCACGCCCTCGATCTCGTCGGCGGGCAGATTTTCGTCACTCATGGCGACATCTTTTTCGATGACATCGTGCCGTGGAGCCGCGATGTGCCCATCATGCGCCAACTCCTCGCCCGTGAATTCGCCGCGCGCACGCCGGTTGAGCGCATGCAGTTCGACGTTCGCCTCGCCGCTTTCCGCCGCGTCTGCGCCTGCGTGCCCCAGCGCCATCACTCTGAGCCCAATCCGGTCCGCTACCTATTGGGTGTTTTGGCCGACGTCGCCTGGCCGACCCGCACCTTCGCCGCTTTCCGCGCCTGGCGCGAGACGCCCGCCCTCGCCTCCGCGAGTCTCAGCACGCACCGTCCGCACGCGCGCTTTCTCCTCATGGGCCACACCCACCGTCCCGGCGTCGTGCAAGCGCCCGGCGGCCTCACCATCATCAACACCGGATCTTTCTGCGCGCCGGCCAAACCTTGCGCGGTTGATCTCACAGCGGAAAAACTCATCGTGCGCCGCATTGTCAGACGCGGTGGCGGGTTTCACTTTGGCGAAACACTGGCCACCTTTGCGCTCGCGTCAGCCGCCACATCGCCGAAAATCCCCTCTCCCGTATGAGTACTGAATTCGGCTGGTGGTCGCGCAATGCCGATGGCGACAAATTTCAAATCTGCGCCGACTTCCACGGCGGCACCCTCGAATGGCATCGCAAGTCCGGCCATCACCAATCGTGGGAACCGCATCCGCCCACCGACGAGGACTGGGACAAACTCCTGGCCGAGGCCACCCGCCGCCTTCCGCGCCGCCTGCTCTCGCAGAAGCAATTCGACTCCATCAAGCGCCTCCGCCCGCAGTAGGTTTCGCAAAAGGCAGGGCGGATTATCCGCCGTGGGTCAGTTTGAAAATGTGGGCGGGGTGTCCTCACCCCGCATTAGATCGATTGCGGGGTGAGGACACCCCGCCCACAAATTTAGCCTGCAAAGGATAACACGCCCTACCTCGACTCTTTTTCCGCCAGCCCCCAGATCAGCCGGAAGGCCGGCGCGAATTCCTCCGGACGCGCCTGCACCCAAGCCGTGATTTCCGCCGGCGTGAACCATCCGCCGCTTTCAATCTCCTCCACATTAAGCACAAACGGCCCACTCGAGCGCAGCCGGTAAACCCACACGAACTCATGGCCCGTCTCCGCGCACGCCTCCACGCGAAACCCCCGCGCCGGCGCCACCGTCGTGTGCAGCCCCAGTTCCTCACCCAGTTCGCGCACCGCCGCCGTGTCGTAGTCCTCCCCCGCATCGACGTGCCCCGAGGAGGACGAATCCCACCGCCCCGGCGACGTGTCCTTTTTCATCGAGCGCTTTTGGAGGAAAACCTTGCCCGCTCCGTCATCCACCAGGATATGCACCGCCCGATGCAGCAATCCGCGGGCATGCACCTCGCACCGCGTCGCCCGCCCGACCGGTTCGTCGCGTTCGTTTACCACGTCAAAAAATTCTTCAGCCATAGGTTTCCTTTACTTTCACGGGCATTCCTCCATTCGTGACTGTTCCACCAAAATAGCCATGCCGAAAATCGATGTCAGCAAAGTCGCTGAAATTTTAAAGAAAAACCACCTCGACCCCGCCCTGCTCCGCCGCGTGATCGAGGAACTCAACCTCGCCGTCCAGCCCGATCCCACCGACGAGGACAAGCCGCCGGCCGTAAAAAAGCAGTTCGTCGTCCTCGTCTCCGACCCCGAGGGCAAGATGCCGAAGCACGACTTCGCCGGCTGGGTGCTGCAACTCCCCGAGAACGAAAGCCCGGCCACGACGCGGGATCGTATCTTCCGCGCCACTTACGAATTCAACGCCAGCAAAAAAGGCCGCCTGCTCCCGGCCAAGACCGTCGGCGATGCGCTCGAAAACGTCCCGGCCAAGCACTTCAAGGACGCCGAACTCTGGGTGAAAACCAAGACGCCGGTCCTCGTGCTCAAGACCGACAACGAAATTCCCAAAGGGTAGAAATTAAAAAGACCGCCATCTGGCGTCGCGCGGCTCGCTATTCTTCTTCCTTCCCGGTCGGACCACCGACCGCGGCGGCGTAGTTGTCTTTCAGGTAGGATTCGACTTGTTCCGTGATATGCACCAACATCATGTTGTCGTTGTATCCCAGCGAAAAGCCATTGCCCAAGGCGTGATTGTAGAATTCAGGCGTCGCGATCACAGTCCCCGTCTCCTTTTCCTTGATCTCCACGATGAGCACTACCGCAGAGCTCCCAGCCATGACTCCAGACCATAAGCGGGCCGTGCTATTGATGAATTTTATCTGCTTGATGGTTGGCCTGAACTCGAGTGTTCCAGTCGATGACGCATTGGGCGTTTTCTTCCATTCGGCGATAAGCGCATTTACCCGCATATCCAGATTCTCCTGAATCTTTTTTGCCGCTGCCTGATTGGCATCATAATCCATGTAGGCCGGAGCCAAGATTACGGGGTCGAGGACGTAGTCCGCATATTGGTTGAACGACTTGCCTGGAGGAGGATTTTTAAGAACCGAAGGCTTGATGTCCGTTGTTGCACATCCCGTTAACAGGGTCAAAACCGCCAGAATTGTTAGTTTTTTCATGCAGGGAGGATCGTGGCTCCATCCCAATGCAATGCAATCGGTTATTGTTTATCCTAAAGCCTGGGTTTCAGGCGAATCTCGAAGAGCTTGGGCCAGCGTTTTCCGGTGACGAACAGCCGGTTGTGGGCGTCGTCGTAAGCGATGCCGTTCAGGACGTCGGTATCGGGCTTGCGGTCCTCGGGCGCGAGCAAGCCGGCCAAATCGATCACTCCCCGGACATTCCCCGTCGCGGGATCGATCCGCATGATTTCATCCGTTTGCCATACGTTGGAAAAAATCTCACCCTTGACCCATTCAAGTTCGTTCAAGCGCTCGACCGGCTGGCCGGCCTCGGTCACGTCGATGGTGCGCGCGACCTGAAAAGTGACGGGATCGATAAAGCGGATCCGGGAAGTGCCGTCGCTGAGAATCAGCCAGTGTCCATCAGTCGTGAGGCCCCACCCTTCGCCCGTGTAGGTGAATTGGCCCTCCTGCTGGAAGGTATCGACGTCGTAGATGAAGCCAACCCCGCTCTTCCACGTCAGTTGATAGGCGTGGGAACCGATCACGGTGAGCCCTTCGCCAAAGTATTGCGCCGGAAGCGAAATCTCTTTGAGCACGCCGCTGCTGTTAAGGTCCACATCCCTGAGCGTGGATTGCCCATTGAGCCCGGTGCTCTCCAGCAGCTCACCGTTGCGAAAGACCAATCCCTCAGTGAAGGCGGTCGTGTCATGCGGCCAGGCCTGGACGACTTCGTAGGAATAGTGGACGATGTCACCCGTGGTGCGGGTCGTCGTCGCCGCCGGTACGTCGCCCGGCGGCTGACGACGGCCGCAGCCCGAAGCCAGCAACAAGGCCAGGCCGATAAGGAGGAATCGGGCGTTTTTCATTTTTGCGATGGAGTCCGTGGCTAAACGTGACCAGCGTCCTGTTCAAACAAAACCGCCATGGCCGACCCGTTGCTCTACGCCGATACGTCACATAGCGCCGACCAGCTTTACTTCTGCCGCCTCTACGTGCCCGACCCGTTCATCTCCTT
>Ga0210392_10000287_pt1 | contig 34984 bp, 26 predicted proteins | sample IncBWC30OmetaG_FD_161057 | JGI IMG/M metagenome (GOLD analysis project Ga0210392, IMG submission 161057) | Forest soil microbial communities from Barre Woods Harvard Forest LTER site, Petersham, Massachusetts, United States - Inc-BW-C-30-O ... | reverse complement strand
GGTCACCGGCTATTACTCGGTTCACACGAACGCCGATGCGCTTCGCCAGGGCGAGCTGAACATCGCCACGATCGGCCGCCGGCTGCACAACCAAGGTGTGCTGCGCGCCGCCCGCAAGGCCGCGCCCGCACGCCTGGCGACTCAATCCTAGGAGGTAGCCATGACGAACCGGCTCGCCGGAAAAGTCTGCATCATCACCGGAGCGAGCGGCAGCATCGGGACGGCTGCCGCGATCGCCTTTGCGCGGGAAGGCGCGCTCGTCGTCGGCACCGGCCAGCGGGCCGGCAGCTCGGACGACGCGGTCAAGGCGGTCCGCGACGCTGGCGGCACGATGGTCGCGTTCGAGCCCTGCGACCTGGGCAATCCCGACGACTGCCGGGCACTGGTCGCGTTCGCGCACAAGACCTATGGCCGCATCGATGTGCTCTTCAACAACGCGGCCATGGCGTACTTCAATTGGCTCGAGGACATCAGCGACGAAGAGTGGGACAAGAATCGTCGGGAGGAGGTCGACCTGGTCTTCTACCTGACGCGGGCGGCGTGGCCCCACCTCAAGCGGAGTCGCGGCGTCGTCGTGAACACGGCGTCCCTCACCGCACTGATGAGCTTCAAGAATCTCGGATCGCTGGCGCACACGACGGCAAAGGCCGGGATCATCGGGATGACGCGACAGCTCGCCATGGAGGGGCGAGAGCACGGGATTCGCGCCAACTCGATTTCGCCCGGTGTCATCGAGACCAACCAGACCCGGGAACAGCTAAAGGACCCGGAATGGGCGGGCTACATGCTCGGCAAGACCCTGCTGGGCCGCCTGGGCCGACCGGAGGAGATAGCGAGCGTGGCGCTGTTCCTCGCCTCCGGAGACAGCTCGTACGTCACGGGTGTGGATATCGTGGTCGATGGCGGCATGAAGGTCTGGTGACACGCGACGCGTACCCTGCCAACCGTGCGGCGGAAATCCGACGGTGAACGTTGCGAGGCCGGACCGGGGCTCCCAAAATTTCAAATTACTCCATTGCGATGAACTGCGCCAGACGCCGTGCCACCTCCGCCGACCTTTCGCCATGAAACTCCATTCGCCGCCGCAACTTTTCCGCAGCATGCGCCGGATCAGCGAAGTCGTCGGCATCCTCGCGAAGTACGAGCTGGCCGAGTGGCTGAGTCATACCGAATTTGAAAGCCCGAAGAATTGTTTGACTGGCGGGGAAGGCAAGTTGCTCGCGAGGGAATCGCACGCCACACGCATCCGTCTCGCACTGACCGAACTCGGCACCACCTATATCAAGTTTGGCCAGATGCTCAGCACCCGGCCCGATCTCGTCGGGCAGGAAGTAGCGGATGAACTGGCCAAGTTGCAGCACGGTGTGCCGCCCGACCCACTGGAAGTCGTGCTTGCCACCGTGGCCGCGGAGCTGGGCCACCCGGTCGGCGAAATTTTCACGGAGTTCAATCCCGTGCCCATCGGCTCCGCCTCGATTGGACAGGTTCATGGCGCCCGCCTGCCGGATGGCCGCGAAGTGGTGGTGAAGGTGCAGCATCCGGGCATTGAAGCGCGCATCCGGAGCGACCTTGAAATCCTGCATAAACTCGCCGAACTGGCGGAGAAGTCGGCGGAGCTTAAACATTATCAACCCGTGGCCGTGGTCGGTGAGTTTCATCGTTCGCTTTCGCGCGAACTGGACTTCAGTCGCGAGGAAGCAAACCTCCGGCGGTTTGCGGCCAATTTCGCGGCCGACCCGACGGTGCATTTTCCGCAGGTCGTTCCCGAGTGGTGCACCAACCGCGTGCTCACGATGGAATCGATTAGCGGCGTGAGCCCGCGTGAAGCTGCCCGGCTCGACCAGGTCGGCGTCAGTCGCGAGGAACTCGCCCGCCGTGGCGCAACCGTCTGGATGGAGATGGTATTTCGCGATGGCTTTTTCCACGCCGATCCTCATCCCGGCAACCTCCTCGTGCTTCCTGGTGGTGTCATCGGCATCCTCGACTGCGGCATGGTGGGCAGCATCGACGAATCGTTGCGCGAGACCATCGAGGAAGGTTTGGGTGCCATCGCTGACCGCGATGGCACCCGTCTGTCCCATCTGCTCATGAATCTTTGTTCGGTTGGGCCCGATTTTGACGAAGGGGCCTTTAAATCCGATGTGGCCGATTTTGTGGCCTTCTATGGCAACCAGCCCATCGAACGCTTGCAGCTCGGTGGTGCCCTCAACGAGATGCGCCGGATCCTCTCGGGTTACCGTTTGAACCTGCCCGGCGGGGTCGCGAGCCTGATCAAAATGTTCGCCATGCTCGAAAGCACGGCCCAGTTGCTCAGCCCGTCATTGAACGTGCTCAAGCTGATTGAGTCGTACCAGCGCAAGATTCTCCTCCGCCGTCATTCACCACGCGCGCAATGGCAGAAATTCCAGGCGGTCCTCGACGACTGGCGCCGCCTCGGCGAAAGGCTGCCGCGCGGCCTCGACGACATTTTCAAAAAAATCCAGGGCGGCAAGTTCGATATCCATCTGGACCACCGCCGCCTTGAGCCCTCGGTGAACCGGCTGGTCATGGGCCTGATCACCAGCGCCCTGTTTCTTGGCTCCGCGGTGCTCTGGAGCAACAAAGTGCCGCCGCTGGTGGACGGATTTCCACTGGCGGGCGTCCTTGGATGCGCGCTCAGCCTGGCGCTCGGCTCGCGATTGCTGGCCAAGATCTGGCGGGAATAAAGGGTTCAACTTTGGCTCACTCGATGAAGACAAAAAATAATCCCATGAATGCAACCAAGCTCGGCGGGCAGTTTACGTTTCCCTCCACCTCATTGACGGTCCAACGAATCGGCTACGGCGCCATGCAGTTGGCCGGCCCCGGGGTCTGGGGACCGCCCAAGGATCCGGAAGCTGCCATCGCCGTCCTTCGCGAGGCTGTCGCTGCGGGCGTGAACCATATTGACACGTCCGACTTCTACGGTCCGCACGTCACCAACGAAATCATCCGCAAGGCCCTCCATCCCTATCCCGCGGGACTGGTGATTGTCACCAAGCTGGGAGCCCGCCGCCCGGCTGACAAATCGTGGCAGCCAGCCATCTCGCCTCAAGACCTGACCAACGGCGTCCACGACAACCTCCGTAACCTGGGGGTGGAAGCGCTCGACATCGTCAACTACCGCTCGATGGAAGCGATCCATGGCCCTGCGGAGGGAACCATCGCCGAGCAGGTCACGGTGCTGGCGGACCTCAAGCGCAAAGGGCTGATCCGCCATATCGGCTTGAGCAACGTCACGTCCGCCCAAGTGGCCGAGGCGCAGGCAATCACCGATATTGTTTGCGTGCAAAACCACTACAACCTGGCTCACCGACACGACGAGGTCCTGATTGACGACCTGGCCCGGCAAGGCATCCCCTATGTGCCGTTCTTCCCGCTCGGCGGGTTCACGCCGCTACAATCGTCCATTCTGTCGGACGTTGCCGGGCAGCTTCGGGTTACGCCGATGCAAGTCGCGCTGGCGTGGCTGCTGCACCGGGCGTCCAACATCTTGTTGATTCCCGGCACATCGTCGGTCGCCCACCTTCGCGAGAACCTTGCGGCCGGTGAGTTGACGCTGTCGCCCGAAACCCTGAAGAAACTGGATCGTATTGCCGTAACGGTGAAGCGTTAAGCCTGGCGAACGCGTCGCCCCAGTCTCGTATACGCATGGTCAGCCAGCAGGCGTCTATATACATTCCTGTTCGCCCGCACAGCAGTCCCAATTTAAGCTTATAGGGTGGTCGCCATGGACGCGCTGCAGCTTTTACGGCCACTCGGCCTGCGAGGCCTCCCATCACCAGCCTCAGGCCCGCTTTAACCAGCGGGCCCGGCTGGCCGTTTTTGATTGAATTAAGCTCCACGCAATTGAAAGGATCAACCACCTCGAAAAGATCGATCAACGCACACTCACTTGACTCTGCGAACACAGATACTCGCCTTGTCCCTGTTTGGATTCTGCGGCGTGCCGGCCCGGTCAATGGAGATGCCAGGCCCGAATATCGGAATTCGGCTGCCGATCTCCGAAGCCGCAGACCGCGTATTTGTCCAAATTCCCGAGGACACAGATACACCGCGCGCTTGGGTCGGCCAGATCATTGAGGACAAGCAGGGATTTTTGTGGTTTGGGACCCGGGACGGCCTTGCCCGCTATGACGGCTACCAATTTCGTCATTATCCGGTCGATCCCAGTGATGAGAGAAGCTTGAGCAGCGCCTACGTTTACGCCCTCCGCAACGACGCGTCCGGGCGAATCTGGATCGGAGCCGACAACTTTATCAACTATTTTGACCCTTCGACCGAAACTTTCCACCGATTTTCGGCCCCCCCATCGAAGCTTGGTGGCTTCATTAAGTCCATCGATCGGGACCGGGAAGGCACTCTCTGGTTTTCCACCAGTCACGGCCTCACCCGTTACGATCCAGCCGACGGCAAGCTCACCCGTTACCAACATGACCCGAATTTCCCTTCGACATTGGGCAGCAACCTTCTGCGCAGTACGCTGGAAGCGAAAGATGGCACATTCTGGGTGGCCACGAACCTCAGCGTGGAGGCTTTCGACCGGAGGACGGGCAAAGTCACTGAGAGCTATTTGCTGAAAAATCCGCTGCAAGATCCGGTCCGATCGGGGACCTACGGTGCCCGGCTTCTCGAGGACCACTTGGGTACGGTTTGGGTCGCCTCCGCCTCGAATGGGCTCGCCTTCATCGATCGCCAGCGGAAATGCCTGGAGTTTCTAGCCCTCGGGCCCGAGTCCGAACCAGAGCCCGGGGCGTGGGCCCTCCTCGAAGATAGCGAAGGGGCGCTCTGGGTCGGCACGGAGAATGGATTGCTCCGACTCGATCGGGATCGAAAGGGCTTCACCCGCTATCGCCACGACCCTCGTGATCCGGACAGCTTGACGGCAGACTTGGTGATCGCGCTTTTCGAGGACCGTGAAGACGGCATCTGGGCGGGCACGGCCGACGGCGGCGTGGTCCGGTTTTCCGAAACTCCGCCTTTGGTCCGCCGTTATCGGAATTTAGATGGCGCCGTGCCAGGGCTGGGGACCGACGAGATCCGATCGGCCTATAAGGATGCCCGCGGGACGATATGGGCAGGGGGACGGGGAACGGTGAGCGAGATCGATTCCGTCGAGGGGCGCGAGACGGTGCGGGTGAGGCGCATTGGAGGCGACGATATTACCTCGATCGCGGAGGATCAATTGGGCCAGCTGTGGTTCGGCATCCGCAATGGGGGCATCGCGCGGTTTGATCGCGCGACCGAGCGGATTGACCGGTATCGATTGACCGACAAAGACCCCTCCCAATTGGACAATGATGACATTCGGACCCTCCATGTCGACCATGGAGGCAGGCTCTGGCTGGGGAATGCAGCCGGGCTTTTCGCTTACGACACCCGCACGAACGGGTTTCGAGCCTGCAATTTGGACGAAGCATACCACAACCCGGTCAATGCCATCGCTGAAGATGCGCACGGTGTCCTTTGGTTGGGGACGGTCCGCTCCGGGGTCCATCGCTTTGATCCCGAAACGGGAGACATCAAGGTATTCCGTCATTCAAAGGCCACCCCTAGTTTGAGCTACGATTGGGTCACGTCGATTCTCGTCGATCGATCGGGAATCGTCTGGGTGGGAACATTGAACGGGCTGAACCGACTCGACCCCGCCTCCGGCGAAGTCCGGGCTTTTTTCGAAGCCGATGGGCTGGCCGGCAACAGCATCAGCGGCATTGCCGAGGACTTATCCGGCGACCTATGGATTGCGACCAATCACGGACTTTCGCATCTTACGCCGAAACTGAATAACTTCCGCAACTATCATCATTCCGATGGAGTGCCCGACGGCCTCACCGGCGTATGGGCAAGCCCGTCAGGCCAACTCTTGCTCGGATCCCAAAACGGCCTGGCAACTTTCTTCGCCGAAACCGCCCAGGAAACCCACTTCATTCCGCCCGTGGTCCTCACCCAACTTCAACTTGGCGACAAACCCGTGACGGTGGGGGCGGATTCGCCGTTAATCGCCTCCATCTCGACGACCAAGACGCTGATTCTCTCCGATCGGCAAAACAGCCCAACCTTCGAATTCGCGGCGCTTAGCTACGCCGCTCCGGAACTCACGCGCTATCGCTATTGGCTGGAGGGCTTCGAAAGCGGCTGGAATGAGATGCCGGGGGCACGCCGCTTTGTCCGCTACACGACAATCGCCCCCGGCCAATATACATTTCATGTTCAAGCCCGGACTGACGGCAAAGGCTGGATCTGGCCAGGCGCGGATATGCGTCTCGTGATTCTGCCGCCTTGGTGGAGCACCTGGTGGTTCCGAACGGTCTGCACGCTCGCCGCCGTCGCCATCGCCCGGTCGGCCTATCGGTTTCGGCTTGCCCGAATGGCGCATAACCTCGACCTTCAGTTTCAGGAGCGCTTGAAAGAACGGACGCGCATCGCACAGGAGCTCCATGACACCTTGTTGCAAAATATTGCCGGACTTTGCCTGCAAATGGGCGCCATCGCCAAAACATTCCCGCCTGGTCTGGAATCGACGCAAGAGCGGTTCAAAGACCTGCGCAAACAAGGGGCGGAATGCCTGCGCGAGGCCCGCCAGGCGGTTTGGAACGTTCGCTCCCTCGGATCCGAAAGTCGGGATTGGATCACCGAGTTGAGAGTTTGCGGGGAGCGCATGGTTTCCGGCAGCGATACTCGGTTCGTCATCAATGTTGAAGGGGATCCGAGCCGGGCGGTGCCGGGCTTGCGCGACCAACTGGTGCGCATCGGGCAGGAGGCCATTGCCAACGCGGCCCGCCACGCTAACGCGGACAAAATAGAAGTTTGTTTCGACTTTGACCCGGATTGGATCCGCATGCAAATTATCGATAACGGCGATGGCTTCGATGTGCAGAACGGGGCCACCCCCGGACATTTCGGCCTAACCACGATGCGGGAGCGCGCGTGCGACATCGGCGCTTCGATCGCAATTTCGAGCGAGCTGAGGCGCGGAACGCGCGTGGATGTTGTCCTTCCCGTCAGAAAGCAATTATGAAGCAGCGTATTCGAGTCCTCGTTGTTGACGACCATCCGGCCATTCGAAAAGGCCTGTCCGCGACCTTGGAGCCCGAGCCGGACATGAGGGTCGTCGGCGTCGCCGCAACCCGCCAGGAGGCCGTCGATCTTTGGCACAAGCTGCGCCCGGACGTAACTCTGCTGGACCTGGCGCTGGAAAAAGGCGGCGGCGGCGGGATTGAAGTGATCCGGCGAATACGCGAAGGTTTCCCCGCCGCGAAAATAATCGCATTCTCGGCCCTGACCGGAGACGAGGACATCTACCAGGCCTTGCAATCCGGTGCGGCGACTTTTCTGACCAAGGAAGCGACCGACGAGGAACTTGTTCACGCCATCCGCGAAGTACACGCCGGCGGCCGCCCGATTCCGCCGATCGTCGCAGGCAAGCTCGCCGACCGCATTACCCAGTCCCACCTGACCGCCCGGGAGGTCGAAGTTCTAGCGCACGTGGCCAAGGGACTGCGCAACAAGGAAATTGGGGTGGCGCTCTCCATCAGCGAAGAAACCGTGCAGAACCATATGAAGAACATTCTTTCGAAGTTGCACGTCAACGACCGAACCCGGGCGGTGGTGGTCGCCGCCCAACGCGGAATTATCCGACTACCCTAAGCCGCCATCTTGGGCTGCGCGAGATTCCTGATCAGGGCCCGCGAATCGCCGCGAGGCTGATCGGACCGGCAACGCACCTTCAGTTCCTTTAGAGTATTTTCGATTTAATTGGTCCCATCGGCATGGCATTGCGACGCAGAGCCTTTATTCTGTCATTCCTCGCACGGCTGCCAATGAACTCATGCCAGTTACGGTTCGAATTCGGCCTTCCGAGGTGGAGCGCGTTGACCCCAACGCGCTGTTTGATAGTGCCATTGGAAAGCGCCTTGAGGACAAGTCGCTCCACCCGCGCTGCCGCGCGAAACAGTTCATTGGCCTGTTCCAAGCAAGCCGCGCAGCGGCTTGCTCAGGGTCTCGGAATGACAAATTTGTCTATCGTGGGTCTATCTAAACCGAAACGGCTCTAGAATTTTGTATCGAAGGAGAACGTCAGCTTCCGCTGCTCGCCCGGCACGAGGTATTCGGCCGATTGTACCGACTGGATGTACCTGCGGTCACCCACGTTCTGGACATTGAGGGCGAAGGCATACCGATGCCACCGGTAATAGAGCGCGGCGTCCACCCGGGTCCAGCCGGGAAGAACAAAGTAGGTCACGGTCGTCGGGTCGCCGGCCCATTGTTTGCCGACGTTAATCACGCCCAGGCCGAGGCCAAAGCCCTTGAGCTGCGGAAGGGTGAAATTGTAGCGACCCCAGAAAGTGCCGGATGTGCGTGGCGCACCCGCCAGGTCATCCCCCTGCGTATATGGATTCTGGGCGGAGGTCGCGACAAAGGCCTTCATGACGTCCGCCTCGATCTGGACCTGCAGGTTCGGGATTGGATGCCACTCGACCTCCAACTCGGCGCCCTCGCTGTGCTGCGCCCCGTCGACGCGAAAGATGCCCTGGCCCGTGGTCGGAAGCGTTTGGCCGGACAACACCAGTACGTTGGTGCGGGAGATGAAAAAATAGCAGATCGAGGCACTGAGACGGTTGTCCGGTGCCTCGAACTTGAAGCCGTTCTCGAACTGCTCGCCCGCCTCGGGAGGAAATCCCGACCGGCCCTGGGCGTTGATGGCGGTGACCGTGTTGGGCGTGGTCGACTGGCTCCAACTGGAGTAGAACGCCAGCTCCCGGGTCAGATTGAAGACCAGGCCGAGTTGCTCGTCCACCGCCCGGACGATCTCGCTCTGATAGGGAGTCTTGACCGGATTCAAGAGATCGATGCCAGTCTGGACGTACTGGTCGGCCCGGATGCCGTAGCTCAGGTGCAGCCGATTGAGGATCCTCGCCTGGTCGGTCGCATAGTAGCCCATGCTCGTCGAACGATTTTTGACGTGCTGCGTCGCCGTGCCGTTCGCCGGATAGGGCAGTCCGTTGGTGTAGGGCTGGTTGATGATCGGGTTGAGAATCGTCACATTCGGTGTGACGTTCGGGCCGAAGCCGAGGCGCTGATTGTCGAATTGTTCCGTGCCTCCGCCCATGCCGACGACGATCGTGTTCTTGAACTTGTCCGGCCCGATGGTTCCAAAGACATTGGCATCAAAAAAATTCCAACGGTGGCCGTTGAGGATATCGTTGTATTGCCGCGAAATCAGCGATTGAGGAACCGCGTACGCCGGCTTGGGAGTGATTTTTACCCCGGTTGGGAGGACGAAAATACTCGTGCTGTTCTGAGTGTCCTCCTGGGTAAGGTCTTGATGCCAAACCGAGCGGGTCTGGAGGCGGAAGGTCCACTCGCCGATCGCCGTGCGGAAGAAGGTGGAGAGCGCCTCGCCCTTGTCACGGCCGAAGTCGTAAGTGTTCTGGTAAACGGTGTTGAATGGCGGAAGATAGTAGCGCGCACCCGCACCGTAGGCCGCGCTGGCCGTTCCCTGGGGCGTCGGGATTATCGGGCTGGTGAAAATGGGGAAAAGCCCGTCGTCCTGCCTCCGGTAGTCCTGGTCTGATTCGAGCTTGATCGTAAACTCGGTCCGGTCGTTGGCACGATAGGTCAGCATGGAAAAAACCGAGGCCAGGCGGTCGAAGTCCCCCGGTCGGGAGGGTGGAGTCGACTCCAGGTCGCCGATCACGCGATAAAGCCAGTGGTGTCCCGAGTCGATCGGACCCGTGGCATCGATGCTCATGCCCCCGCCGTTGACGTCTCCGAACTTTTTGAAGGCCCCGGCATAAGTGAACCCGCTCGCCCGCAATTCGATGCCCTGCTTGTCCTGGGGACTCTTGCTCACAATGTTCATCAGGCCGCCCGGGTGCATCTGTCCATAAAGGACGGTGTTGGGGCCCTTGAGGTATTCGAGTTCGTAGACGTTGGCGGCACTTTGCGCGCTCTTTTTCAGGGGCGTTCCCATCAGCCCGTCGAATTCGATGTTCTGGAGAAAAGAGCCGGAGACGGGCAGGCCGCGAAAGGTGAACCCGTTGATGTTGGTCTGCGTCTGGTTCACCCCGCCGACGTAGGCGAAGATGTCCTGAAGGGTGTTGGCATTGCGATCAGTAATGGCGTTGTGATTAAGAATCTCCAGTGAGGAGGCCAAATCCATCGTATTCGTCGGCACCTTGCTCGCCATCGATGAGGTGGTCTCGTGGTAGGTGCCGATGGCGGCGCTGACGTAAACCGGGTCGAGTTGCACTGCGCGCTCCTGCGCAGCCTGGCTAAGCTCGCTCGGCGTGAGAGTAACCGGTGAAGCGGCCTCCGAGGGGTTCGTTTGGGCGGCGGGAAGATCAGGCGAAGGAGCGGACTGACCTGATATGTTTCCGGCCGCGAGGAGGAGGCCGAATGTCAGCCCACAAACTGTGCGCCAACGCGCCGCCCTGCGCAGGAGCGTAGTCATGAGGATCGGTGTTCTCATAGCCAGGGTCGATCGCGGCGGATTGGTATACCGCCGCACAATGCAAAAATTATTTCGCTGCTCGTCAACCGCCGTTTTCAGCTATCGCGAGATAACTGAAAAGGGCCATCAGGCCGCCACCAGGTTGGGCCCTTGCGGGTAGGATGCCTCCCGGCATCTTCCCATGAAGACCGCCTCGAGCTTACGCTCGCCCCACTGATTCGCCAACCGATGCGTCCTGCCACATGGCCAAAGTTGGTCCCCCCGCTGTGACCGGATGGCGGAGCCATTCGATGCCTGAAAAAGGGCAGGAAAAAATGAGACCGTCTGGGCATATCCGGCGAAAGACCTGACGTGTATAGTATCGTCATAGTGATGATTACATCCGCACAAACCGAAGGCCGGTCAGCCGACATTTCTTACCGCTCCGCGCTGACCGAAGATTTCATGGAGCGAATTCGAAAGGGAATGACGCTGCTCCTACCCTTCCACCGCGAGATCCTGATTTTGAAAACCGCCGACGGACTGTCCTATGAGGAGATCGCCGCAACTTTGGCCATTTCCGTTGGAGCCGTAAAGTGTCGCATCGCCAACGCCAGGGAAGCGCTCCGCGCGTTGTCTCTGCTTGATCAAGAGGTGGACTGATCCCAAGGCGCCACCGCGAGTTAACCATTTTATGACCATGCCTTCGTTATCCGGAAAAGTTAGAAAATCTTTGCTTATAACAACTGTCGGGGTCGAGCGTTCTCCCCGGCGGCCAGCCCTAATGTCCATGTATTGCCGCATTGAACCTGAGAACAGCGGGACATTCGCGGTTATCCTTCACGAACTACTGGCTTTTGTCGTGCTGTTTCCCGGCCTGGAGGAAACACGCGTTTCGCATTTCCGTGCCGACCAATGGACGGTGGTGTGCAAGTTCTGCCACGCCGCCGCGAGGCAACGGTTCACGAGTTCACCCGAATACCGCCGTTATCTTCGCCTATGGCGCAATCTGGCGGCCTGCGCAGTTTGAGAACGACCATGAATAGAGATAAAACATCCTCAATGAGTGAGCCGGTGGATCCTTCAAACGACTGATACCTAGCCGCCCCCTTTAAGTAATTTTCATCCACGCAGAATAAAAACAATTAAACGAAATAGAGGAATCTCACATGTCGACCAATCTCACCGCTGTGCTTGGCCAGCTTTTGCAGAATACAACGAATCTTAAGATGCTCAGGCAACTCATGACACCGGACGCCGCCTACGTGTCACTGAATTTCGACAACCCGGAACTGAAGAAGATCATGCCGTGGACTGGCACACACGCTGGCCCTCAGGCACTGCCCGAAGTCTTTTCGGCAATCCAACGGTACTGGAAGACGCTCGATTTCAAGGTCACCGACACCATGGAACAAGGCAACCGCGTCGCCTACTTCGGTTCTTTCACATACAAATCGAACGTGACCGGGAAGGAAATCACCTCTCCGTTTAGTCTCCTGGCGCGCTTCGAGGGGGACAAGGTCGCTTACATGCAGTTTCTCGAGGACAGCTATGGCACGGCGGGCTCTTTCAGGACCGGGAGCCCCACACGATTCCACAGCGATCCCTCCGGAAAAGAGGTTGAAGTCTAACGCGGTCCTACATTTTCGGATGAATCCATTTAAGAAAACTGCCATCGAGGCGCTCTTTGCCTCTCTCGCTCTGCTCTGTTTTGCCGGATGCAGGGGCAAGCCGCCTTTGGCGTCGGCGCCTCCTCCCACGGTGCAAGTAGCGAACGTGACCCAGGCCGATGTCCCGATCTACCATGAATGGGTTGGCACACTGGACGGTTTGGTGAACGCCACCATTCGTGCGCAAGTCAGCGGTTATCTTATCGCGCAAGATTATCACGAGGGCGACACCATCAAAAAAGGCGATCGATTGTTTGAGATCGACCCGCGTCCGTTCCAAGCCGCGCTCGACCAAGCCAGCGGCCAACTTGCCCAGGCGGAAGCCCAATACGGCAAGGCCGAACTGGACGTCAAACGTGATACTCCGCTGGTCAAGGACAGGGCGATCAGCCAGGAGGAATTGGACAACGCCATCCAGGCCGATTTGGAGGCAAAGGCGGCGGTTTTGTCGGCGAAAGCACAGGTGGAGGCCGCGCAGTTGAATCTGGACTTTACCAAAATCGTCTCGCCCATCGATGGCATTGCCGGCATCGCGACAGCCCAGATCGGCGACCTGGTCGGGCCGACCACGGGTGAATTGGCCACCGTATCCACGATCGATCCGATCAAAGCTTACTATGACGTCACGGAACAGGCCTATATCAACTTCACGAATCGATTTCCGAACGAAAACGAGCGCAGCGAGCACCTCAAGCAGTTGGATGTTCAATTGATCCTCGCGGACGGAACCCTCTATTCCCACGGCGGCCACATTTCCGCACCCGACCGGCAGATCGGCACCACCACCGGGGCGATCAGGGTGGAAGCGGTCTTCCCGAATCCCGACCACACGCTTCGTCCCGGCCAATTCATCCGCGCGCGGGTGAAATTCGAGACGAAGCATGGCGCACTCATGGTGCCACAACAGGCGGTTTCCGAGCTGCAAGGAACCTATCAGGTGGCGGTGGTGGATGCGAACAAGATTGTCCACATCCAGCCGGTACGAGTCGGCGAACGAAACGGCGACCTTTGGATCATCGAGTCGGGCCTTGCCCCCGGGCAGCAGGTCGTGGTCGAGGGCCTCCAGAAGATCCGCGACGGCTTGACGGTGAATCCGACGAACAACCACTAGGCCATGTCTAAATTCTTCATCAACCGACCCATTGTCGCGATCGTGATTTCCATCATCATGGTCGTCGTCGGGCTGGTCACGATGGTCGGCCTTCCGATCGCGCAGTTCCCCAAGGTCGTCCCTCCGGAAATCCTCATCCAGACCACCTACGTGGGAGCGGATGCGCAGACCATCGAAAAATCGGTGGCCACGCCCATCGAGCAACAGATGAGCGGCGTGGACAACATGAACTACATGTACTCGGTCAACACCAACGATGGTTCGATGCGCGTCGTCGTTAACTTCGATCTCAAAACCGATCCCAACATCGATCACGTCCTGACCCAATTGCGCTATGCCCAGGCCGACCCCCAACTTCCCGCTGACGTCCGCAATTTTGGCGTCACGGTCCAGAAATCCTTTTCCGCGCCATTCATGATTATCGCGCTCAATTCGCCCAAAGGCACGCGCACGGCGGAGTTCCTGGCCAACTATGCTTATATCAACCTGACCGACGCGCTGAGCCGCGTCCCCGGCATTTCCCAAGTCCAGGTTTTCGGCGCGGGCCAGTATGCGATGCGCATCTGGGTGAGACCGGATCAATTGGCGAAGCTGAATATCACCGTCCCGGAAATCATCGACGCCGTTAACGCTCAAAACAATGTCAACCCGGCCGGGAAAATCGGCGGGCGGCCCGGACCGCGGGGACAACCGTTCACTTACACCGTGCGTGCCCAAGGCCGGCTGACCTCCGAGGCGGAATTTGGCGACATCGTGCTGCGCGCAACACCGGATGGCTCCATTGTGCGGTTGAAAGATGTTGCCCGCATCGAATTGGGTGCAGCGGACTACGGCGTCGTCGGCCGGCTCGATGGCAAGCCTTCGGCCATTCTCGCCCTGTATCAGCTCCCTGGCAGCAACGCGCTCGACGCGGCCGCAGGCGTCCGAAAAGCGATCGCGACGCTGCAGCAGCGGTTCCCCCCGGACATCGACTACAACATCACGCTCGACACCACCAAGGCGGTGACCGAGGGGATTCGCGAAATCGGCCAGACCTTCTGGGAGGCGCTCGCGCTGGTGATGCTGGTGGTTTTCATTTTCCTCCAAGGCTGGCGGGCGGCTTTGATCCCGTTGGCGGCGGTTCCCGTGTCGCTCATCGGAACCTTTGCCGTGTTCCCGATCCTTGGCTTTTCGATCAACACCTTGTCGTTGTTCGGCCTCGTCCTCGCGATCGGCCTGGTGGTGGACGACGCCATCGTGGTCGTCGAGGCGGTCGAGCACCACATCGACGAGGGAATGTCGCCGAAAGACGCCACCTTGAAGGCGATGCAGGAGGTCTCGGGCCCGGTGGTGGCAATCGCCGTCATCCTCGCCGCGGTCTTTCTGCCGACGGTGTTCATTCCGGGTATCACGGGGCGGCTCTATCAGCAATTCGCGTTGACCATCGCCATCTCCGTTCTCATCTCAGCCTTCAACGCCTTGACGTTGAGCCCGGCCTTGTCGGCGCTGCTCTTGCGGCCGAAGGGAAAAACCAAAGGCCCGCTCGGCGGATTTTTTGGGTGGTTTAACCGCGGTTATGAGCGCCTTACCGGCGGCTATGTCGGCGTGTGCCGGGCCCTCATTCGAAAATCCACGGTCAGCCTTGTCTTCCTCGCGGGCGTTGCGCTGCTGGTGGGTCTGCTCGGAAAAAACCTCCCGTCGGGATTTCTGCCCGATGAAGACCAGGGATATCTCTACGCCAATGTTCAGCTTCCCCTGGCGTCTTCCCTGGATCGCACCGAGGCCGTTTGCAAGCAAGTGGAAGATATCACGCTGGCCACGCCCGGAGTCAAAGATTGCGTCACGGTGGGTGGCTTCAGTCTCCTCAGTTCTGCGCGCAACACCTACAGCGCCTTCATCTGGATAACCCTGAAGGACTGGAGCGAGCGCAAGACGCCGCAGGAAAGCTACGAGGCCATCAAGGCGCATCTGAACCAAAAGCTATCCCAGTTGCCGGGAGCGATCGCTTTCGCCTTTCCGCCCCCGGCCATCCAGGGAGTCGGCACCGCCGGCGGATTCACCTTCATGTTGGAGGACCGGGCCGGCAAAGACATTTCCTTTTTGGCCGGCAACGTCGCCAAATTTATGGAGGCAGCGCGCAAGCGGCCCGAAATCGCCAGCATCAGCACCACTTTTATCCCCTCCACGCCGCAGCTCCTGGTGAATGTGGACCGTGACAAGGCCATCAAGCAGGGCGTGAACCTGGCGGACGTTTACAAGACGCTGCAAGCGTTCATGGGCGGATATTTCATCGACTATTTCAACCGGTTTGGCCGGCAGTGGCAGGTTTATCTCCAAGCCGACGGCGACTTTCGCACCCGCGCCGAGAACCTGGGCTTGTTTTACGTGAGCAATCACAACGGGGAATCGGTCCCGCTCTCGGCCCTGACTTCCACGAAGTCCATCACCGGGCCCGAGTTCACCATGCGCTACAACCTCTATCGGAGCGCCCAGATCAACGGCTCGGCCGCCCCAGGCTACAGTTCCGCACAAGCCATGAAAGCCCTGGAGGAGGTCTTCGCCCAAACGATGCCGGCGGAAATGGGCTATGACTATCTTGGCATGTCGTTTCAGGAAAAGAAGGCGCAGGAGGGCATTTCGCCAGTCGCGATTTTCGGGCTCTCACTCTTCTTCGTGTTCCTGATCCTCGCCGCGTTGTATGAAAGCTGGTCGCTGCCGTTCAGCGTTTTGCTTGGTACGCCGATCGCGGTTCTCGGCGCTTTCGCCGCCTTGTTCCTTCGGCAAATGGTCAACAATGTCTACGCGCAGATCGGGTTGGTCATGCTCATCGGCCTGGCGGCCAAGAACGCCATCCTCATCGTCGAGTTCGCGCGCCTAGAATATGAAAAAGGGAAGCCGCTGATTGACGCCGCCTTGACGGGAGCACGCACGCGTTTGCGGCCGATTTTGATGACGTCTTTCGCCTTCATCCTCGGCTCGGCGCCCCTGTGGTTCGCGACCGGGGCCGGGGCGGTTTCGCGGCGAATCCTGGGCACGATTGTCATCGGCGGCATGCTGGCGGCCACCTGCATCGCGGTTTGTCTGATTCCGGTAACGTTCTATGTCGTCGAAAACCTGGCCAGTCGCCGTCGAACGAAAGAGCCGGATATGGTCGCGGCGCCGGGCGGCGAAGCTACGGGAGGAACGCCGTCATGAAATGTCGATGCGCAAAATCTCCCTGGTACGCCGGCCCTCTCCTGGCGCTATCTTTTGCCTGGTTGGCGGGCTGCGCCGTTGGCCCCAACTACGAGCGGCCGACGGTCAATGCCCCGGGAACTTTCCGCGACCAGCCCGCAGCCACCAGCACATCGATTGCCGACCTGAATTGGTGGCAGGTTTACCAGGATGCCGCTTTGCAAGGATTGATCCGCGAGGCATTGGCAAACAATTATGACCTGCGCATCGCCGTGACGCGCGTGGAACAGGCCCGGGCCGTCGCCATGCAAGCCCGCTCCCAGTTTGTGCCGAGTGTAGGCTACAGCGGCGTGATCAGCCGCGGCCGGAACGAATTGTTTGATTCGCCCATTTCGAATGGCGGCGCCACCGTCAATTCGGCGTCGACGACGCTGAATGCTTTATGGGAAGTGGATTTTTGGGGCCGGATTCGCCGTCTCAACGAATCCGCCCGGGCCCAATTCCTGGCCACGGAGGAGGCGCGTCGTGGAGTCCGGTTGAGCCTGCTGAGTGAAGTCGCCACCGACTACTTCCGGCTGCTGGAATTGGACCAGGAGTTGGAAATTGCCAGCAGCACCACCACTTCGTTCGCCGAGAGTTTGAAAATCTTTACGCAGCGTTTGAATGGCGGCACGGGATCGGCCTTGGAAACATCGCGGGCCGAAGCCGCCCTTGACGATGCCGCGGGTGCGATCCCGGCCATTAAGGAAGAGATCACCATCACGGAAAATGAACTTTCCATTTTGCTGGGACGTAATCCCGGGCGAATTGAACGCACCCCCACGTCCTTCGCCGACATGCTGCCGCCGCAGGTTCCGGCCGGTTTGCCGTCCGCATTATTGGAACGAAGGCCGGATGTGCTGGAATCGGAGCAATTGCTGCGCTCCGCCAACGCGCAAGTCGGGGAATCGGTGGCGGAATTCTTTCCCAGGATCGGACTGACTACGTTCCTCGGAAAAATCAGCCCGCAATTGTCCACCTTCAGGCAGGGGGCCGCCAATGCGTGGGGTGTCGGGGCTGATGCGACCGGCCCTCTTTTCGAAGGCGGCCGGTTGGTTGGACAATACCGTGCGGCCAAGGCCGCCCGGGATGCCGCCCGGCTTGGTTACCAGCAAACTGTGCTCAACGCCCTTGGGGAGGTATCCGATGCCCTGATAACGCGCGAAAGACTGGGAGAAATTCGCGATCAGCAAGCGCACGAGGTAACCGCGCTGGAGCAGGCAACCCGCCTTTCCACCGAGCGATATCGCGCGGGCCAGGCCAGCTATTACGAGGTTCTCGAAGCCCAACAAGAACTGTTTCCCGCCCAGCTTAACCTGGCCCGCACCCAGCGCGACCAATTGCTGAATATCGTCGCCCTCTACAAAGCGCTCGGCGGCGGCTGGCAGGAGGAAGCGAAATCAACCGGGGCCTTCTCCGAAAAGAAACCGCAATGAACATTTTGGGACAAAGCATCGGTCGCCACCATAAATCGATAACGCGATTGAACTCCCCTGCCCCAGGGGGCTCGTCAAAAACAAAAGGATATTAACTCATGAACGCCTTCTCCAAAAAACTCGCTGGAAAGATCGCCGTCATCACCGCCGCGACTAATGGCATCGCTTTAGCCACTGCGAAACTCTTCGTTGAAGAGGGCGCCTACGTCTACATCACGGGTCGTCGCGAGGACAAGCTTGGCCAAGCCGTCAAAGCCATCGGTCGCAATGTCACTGGCTTCCGCGCCGATTCCGCCAACCTCGCTGACCTCGATCGGCTCTTCGAAGCCGTAAAGAATGAGAAGGGCCATATCGACATCCTCTACGCCAGTGCGGGCTACGGTGAGTTCAACGTCCCTATCGGCAAAATCACCGAGGAGAATTACAACAAGACCTTCGGGACAAACGTCCGCGGCACGCTCTTCACGGTTCAGAAGGCGCTTCCTCTCCTGAAGGACGGAAGCTCGATTGTGATGACCGGCTCGATTTCGAGCATAAAGGGCTTCGAAGGCTTTAGCACTTACAACGCAAGCAAGGCCGCTGTCCGCTCGTTTGCCCGCTCGTGGACCAACGACCTCAAAAGCCGGAAGATCCGTGTGAACGTCATTAGCCCTGGTCCGATTGACACCGGTGTTTTCGAGGGCGTTCCACAGGCGGTCAAAGACGGTTTCGTCACACAAGTCCCGTTGGGCCGTATCGGGCAACCCGAAGACATCGCCAGGGCGGTTCTCTTCCTGGCGTCAGACGAATCGAGCTTCATCACTGGCATCGAATTTTTTGTCGATGGTGGCGCGGGTCAAATCTGAGCTGAAGAATCGGCCATGAATAATGCTCTAAACTTTAGCGAAGCAGATGGGGTGAAATCATGAAATTCACGCAAATCGATGTCAAAGAATATGCCTGTTTTTGCGACAATCGGTGGCGAAGAGCCGGGAACAATCGGTTCGCGGCGCCACCCAAGGTTCAGATTCCCGAAGGATCGTGTGATTCTACACATCTGAAAGATAGAGGGCTGCCGTCTAACATTAACGGAGGACACTTGAAAGCCCTTGCAAATACACCTGGCAGGAGAGTTGTCTCAGTAGGAGGGCGGACCGTTGCCCAGTTGATCGTGCTGGCCTTTGTCGCGCTCGCTCTTCCGAGTCTCTGTCTTGCGCAGGCGGTCAAGTTACCGGCCGTGAATCTTGGTGAAACGAACTTTGAGGACGGCTTTGGATCCCCAGGTTGGCTCATGCAGGAATTCCCGGATGTTTACGTCGCAGACGAACTGCGGGACGGCAATGGGAACAAAGTTCCCGGAACAAACCGCCTGACCACTTATACCACGACAACCCACGTGGCCTATGTGAGTACTCATCGGGTTCTCGGGGGATGGCTGGCGGGAGAGGTCCTGCAGACCCTCGTGGATGTCGATCTAAAGACTAATGGCACTTCTTCCCGGGCACGGGGATTCGCCGACCTGGAGTTTGGTCCTGGATTGCAATGGGCTCCAATAAAAATCGGGCCCGGCGTGTTTGTTCACCGCCTCATTTTCGACCTCTCCGTGCCAACCGGCCGCTATAACGACAAGCAGCCGGTAAACATCGGTAATCATTGCGTCGTCTTCAATCCCTACTACGCCGCCACTTACGAACTCGACAAAATTGAGTTCAGCATCCGGCTCCACTATCTGTGGAATTCAACCAATGACGATCCCTTTGTCGGGTTCGGCATTAGAAACTCGCAGGCTGGGCAGGCGGTGCATGCCAACTACGCCATTTCCTATGAGGCGTGGGAAAACGTGCGAATTGGTTTCAACGGGTACTGGCTGCAGCAGGTGACCGATGACAAAGTAAACGGAATCGCCGTGCCAAATTCGCGGGAGCGCACGGTCGGCCTCGGCCTCGGCCTCCAGGTCCACCGCCGGAACATCTGGTACCACCTGAATGCCTACCAGGAAACGGATGTTCGCAATCGTGCGAGCGGGGTAAAGGTGGCCGCCCGTATTACCATCGTTTTACCGACGGCGGAGCACTGATCGCATGGCAAAACCTCTGGACGAATTCTAAAGGGAAAAAGCAGACGATAAAACTTGAACCATCAAAAAGCAGATTGGGTGAAATCATGAAATCCATGCAAAGCGATGTAAAAGACCACGGCTAATCAACCCAAGAACCGCCATGATAAACAACCAAAACGAACGACGCCAGCAGGTGCTGGATCGAATCTCGCGGGGTGAGATCGACCGGCGCACTTTTATTTCAATGGTGGGTGCCGCCGGCATCGGAAGCCTCTTCGCCTCTCTCGAAACCGACAAGGCATTCGCTGCTGGTGAGACGCAAACCGCGAACCGGGCCACCTTGCGCCCGTCTTACGATTACATCATTGTCGGAGCTGGCTCGGCAGGCTCAGTGCTTGCCGGCGAATTATCTGCATCGGGTGCCCAAGTGCTGGTGGTCGAGTCGGGTGGCATCGATGACGCCCCGACCATCCTGAACCCAAGCATTTGGTTCTACAATGTCGGGGGTCCCTTGGATTTCCACCTGCCGGTCAAACCGACGCCTCGGTTGGACAACCGCAAATTCAACATGGCGCTGGGTCACGTGCTCGGGGGTGGTTCGAGCATTAACGGGATGGTCTGGCAGCGCGGCATGCAACGGGACTTCGACAATTGGGCCAAGAACGGTGCAACGGGCTGGTCCTTCGCCGACGTGCTTCCGACCTTCAAGGAGCAGGAGGATTGGGAGGGCGGAGCCAATGAATGGCGAGGCGCCGGTGGCCCGATTCACATTCGCCGGCCCGGACATCCGCATCCGACAGCGCCAGCTTTTATCGAGGCCGCCCGCCAAATGGGAATGCCGATCCTGGATGACCTGAATGGGCCCATGGTTCCCGGGGCCGGTTACATCAACATGAACATCTCGGCGGAGGGAACGCGAGTTAGCGCCGCTCGCGCCTTTCTCCACCCAGCTCTGTCGAGGCCAAATCTGACCCTGCTGCTCAACACCGACGTGGTTAAACTGAATTTCAAGGGCGACCGGTGCGTGGGGGTCAAACTGAAGAGCGGCAACGACGTCAGGGACATTGAAGCGGGCAAGGAGGTGATCCTTTCGGCCGGATCAATCCACAGTCCGCAACTGTTGATGCTCTCCGGAGTAGGAAAAGCCAGCACGCTCCGGGAACTTGGAATCGAGGTCGTTGCGGATATCCCCGGTGTCGGCGAAAACCTGCACGATCACATCCTCATATCCGGCGTTGTGTTCAAATACAAAGGCAAGGCGCCGGACCGGTCGGTTGACAGCAACGCGGTCGAGGCACAGGCATATCTGTCGAGTTCCCCGTCTGGCGATACGGACATCACGCTTGTGCTTGAACAGTTGCCGGTCATTACGCCGGAGGTAGCCGCGCACTTCGGTGCTCCTCCGCCAGACGTATTCACGATCGCGCCGGCGCTGATACAACCGACCAGCAGAGGTTCGGTGCGCCTTGTAAGTGGCGATTTCCAGGATGCTCCCGTGGTTGACCCCAACTACCTTGCAACCGATCGCGATCGCGCGGCTATTCAACGGGCGGTCGAGGCCGCGCGCGAACTCGGGAGCCAGAAGGCCTTCGATAAGCTCCGTGACCGTGAATTGATCCCGGGGCCCAACGCGGCGCCGGAGAAGATTCAAGACCTTGTCCGTCAAGGCTCCGGCAGCTTCGGGCACGCCGTTGGCACTTGTCGGATGGGCATGGACGAACTTGCGGTTGTCGACCCCGAACTTCGCGTGCACGGGATCCGCGGCCTACGCGTCGCGGATGCCTCGGTGATGCCGAACGTTCCTACCGCGGCGACCAACCCCACCTCACACATGATCGGCGGGCGCGCGGCGAAATTCATTCTTGGATAAAATGGATTAGAATTTCTCGACCTCAAATCAGCTTTTAAATGAACAAATCTATGGTGATCGATACCCATCATCACATATTGCCGGACTTTTTCTGGCGGGAAACGGATAACTCACACTCCGCTGTAGGTGGCCTTGCGCCGCCTCCATGGTCCAGCGATACGATGATCTCGTTCATGGATGACGCGGGGATCGACATCGCAATCATGTCGATAAGCACGCCCGGCGTCCATCTCGGCGATGGCAGGAAGGCAAAATCCTTGGCCCGTCGGTGCAACGAATTGGCCGCCGAATTGGTTCGGGGGAAGCCTGATCGGTTTGCAAGTTTCGCGTGCATCCCGCTCCCCGATATCGATTCCTCCTTGGAGGAACTGTCGTATGCGTTAGATGTGTTGAAGCTGGACGGTGTCGTGCTCTTCACGAACACAAACGGCGTTTACCTGGGAGACGCTGCGCTCAAGCCGGTTTTCGATGAATTTGAGCGCCGTAAATCTGTCGTTTACGTGCATCCCAACCCATCTCCAGACGCGAGTGCCCATACGCTCGGCCTGCCGGACAACCTCCTGGACTTTCCCACCGACACCAATCGCGTCGTTGCCCAGCTACATTACACGAACAGATTCGCCCGCACCCCGCACGTGAAGTACATTTTCTCTCACGCGGGAGGCTCGATCCCCTATCTTGCGGCGCGTTTCGCAATCATCGACGAAATGGGATTCGTTCCTGGCGGAGAGGAACGCGGCAACGCGGCCGATATGTTCCGTCGCATATTTTGGGACACCGCGCTTGCTGCAAGCGATCCGGTACTTCGGATGCTGCGCGATGTTGCGGGCCTCGATCAGGTTCTTTTTGGGACAGATTTTCCCTACCTGCGTCGGGACTTGGCTATAAACATCAAACTTCGGATCGCGAAGAGCGCTGAATTGAACGATGCGGAAAAGGCCGCAATTTTGGGCGGAAACGTGGCGCGTCTCTTCCCTCTCCGGTTCCGTAATTGGAGGAGTGTGACGTGAGAATAGACCTCGGAAACGCCATAGAAAGCCGGCCAGCCGACGGCGGAGCACTGATCGCATGGCAAAACCTCTGGACGAATTTTTATTCCCAACCCGCACCAGCAATCACCCGCAAAACGAAAAATCCAACCCAATCCTCGATATGAAAACCGAACAGAATCCGCGTTCAGCAGCAATCACCGGAGCCGGGAGTGGCTTGGGCCGCGACATCGCCTTGGGCTTCGCGCAGAAAGGATACAGGGTCTTTGGAACCGCCTTCACCGAGGCGGAGATTGAGGACCTGAAAGACAGTTCCGCCGGACGCGTCAGCCTGGCGCTTTGCGACATCACCAAGGAACAGCAGGTAAAGAGTTGGAGCAACCGGGTGTCGGAAGCCTTGGGTGATGGTCGCGGGCTTGACCTGCTGATCAGCAACGCCGGCATCCTGACCCCCGGGCCGATTGAGGTGCTGCCGCTCGACGCCATCCGGCGCGAATTCGAAGTCAACATGTTCGGCGCGCTCTCCGTCATCAATGCTTTCCTGCCGGCGCTTCGGCGGGCGCGCGGACGCATCGTCCAGATCAGCACCTGGACGGCAAGTCTTCCTCTTCCGTTCAACGGACCGTCCGGCGCATCGAAGGCGGCGATGGAGGTGTTTGCCAACGTCTACCGGGCCGAGTTGAAGCACCTTGGCGTCGACGTCGTTATCGCGGCGGCTGGAAACATGAGAACCGGCGGCCCCGCCAAGACCGCCGCGGGCCTTGCGAAAGTCGCGGATGGGATGTCCTCCGAGCAGCGTGCGCTTTACGGCCAAACCTTCGGAGCCTTCACCGCCGCCCTCAATAAAATGCAAGGCAGCGGGCTGGAATCAACCCTGGCCGCCCAGAAAGTGATCGAGCTGGCGGAGCAGGTGCCCCCGCCAAGCATCGCGCCGGTCGGCGAGGACGCCGACGAAATCCTGCAGCTCGTCCGCAAAAAGTCTTATGCCGAACTGGACATGCTCCGCATGCAAATGGTCGGCCTCAAATAAAAACAACCACTAACGAAAAGGATTCGCCATGATTGAACTCGTTAACCGCTACGATAGTCGCGCCGTTCGCAACAAGGACAATGTCCTTCGCCTGTATGACCTGATGATCAATCAGAAGAAATCGGAGGAGGCTACCGCCAAGTATCTCAGCCCGGCTTACATTCAGCACAACCCGCTCATTGCCGATGGTCCAACCGCCCTGGGAACGTTCTTCGGCAAGATTACCAGGGAGCATGCCCGCGCGCGCGTGGTCGTTCACAAGATCATCGCCGTCGACGACTATGTGTTCGCCCATGTGAATTTTCTGAACCTGTTCAGCGACGATCCGAACGACACGGGACTCGCCGGGGTCGACATCTACAAAATGGATGCCGCCGGCATGTGCATCGAGCATTGGGACTGTCTGCAGTTTGTGGGCGACCCGGATAACTCTGTTCCGATGCTTGGACCGGATATCCCGCGCGCCAATTCCAACGGAATGTTCTGAATTACAAGGTTATTCAACTTGGTGCTAACTCATGAAACTCCTTCACCTTGATTCCAGCATTCTTGGCGCCGGTTCGGTCAGCCGGCTGCTTAGCGGTGAGATCGTCAAAGGGCAGCGCCGCGTCCATCGCAGCCTGGAGGTTATTTACCGGGACCTCGCGACCAATCCGTTGCAACATCTCTCCGGTACTCACCTGGCGGCCCGCCAAGCAGGAACGCCGCCAACCCCCGGACTCGACGTTGAGGCGGGCGGCGAAGCGCTGGCCGAGTTCCTTTCCGCCGAAATCGTCGTCATCGGCCTGCCGATGTATAATTTCGGTGTGCCGAGCCAGTTCAAAGCCTGGGTTGATCGGATATCTGTAGCCGGCGTCACCTTCCGCTATACGGCCAAAGGCCCGGAGGGGTTGGCCGGTGACAAGAAAGTGTTTGTGGCCTCATCTCGCGGCGGCGCCTACACCGATACAAATAGGGCGTTCCTCGACCATCAGGAGTCCTACGTGAGGTCGGTATTGGGATTCATGGGAATAACCGACATCACCATCATCCGGGCTGAGAACGTTTCGATTCCCGATCTTCGCGATAAATCGATCGAATCCGCCCGGACGCAAATCGCGGCATTGTCTGCATAACCCTGACGTGGAGCGCGCTGAATCCTATGAATCCCATCGAAATTGGAATACTCGGAGCCGGTAATATCGGGCAAGCTTTCGCACGCCACCTGGTGAAGGCGGGGCACCGCGTTCTGCTCGCCAACCGTCGTGGGCCGGCCTCCCTCAAGTCACTGGTAGGCGAGTTGGGGCCGAACGCCAGGGCGTCCACCGCCCACGAGGTGGCACGACTCAAAATCGTGCTCGTCGCGATACCGTGGACGGAGCTTCCCGCCGCGATGAGCGAGTTTTCCCCATGGGACGGTTGCATCGTGATCGATGCCAACAACCACATCCTCGGTTTCGACGGGAAGCAGTTTCAATTGGCCGATCTCCGCGGAAGAACGTCCAGTGAGTTGTTCTCGGAAATGGTGCCGGGAGCGCGAGTCGTTAAAGCGCTCAACACGCTTGCGTCCGCGGTGCTGGCCCAAGAGCCGCGCGTCGGGAGCGGGCGGCGGGTGATCTTTATTTCCGGCGATGACGCCATCGCAAAAAAGACGGTCGGCGATCTGCTCGAAAGCATCGGATTTTCACCCATTGACCTCGGCACCCTGGCGGCCGGAGGTCGGCTCCAGCAAGCCGGCGCACCCCTGGCGGGTAAGAATTTAGTCAGATGTCCTGAATAAACACAACCAACACAATGTTATGAATACACAAAACAACAAAATCGGGCTTAATGCCCTGCTCACTCCGGAAAACTCCGTCCTCATTCTGATCGATCACCAGGCGTTCCAGTTCGCCAACACGCGAAACATGGATCCGACGATGATCCTCAACAACACCATCGGCTTGGCCAAGGCGGCCAAGGTGTTCAATGTTCCGACCATCCTCACCACCGTCACCAGCGATCGCGGCGGCAAGCTTCCGGCGGCGCTTCAAGCCGTTTTTCCCGACCAGGTGCCGATTGATCGCACGACGCTCAATAGCTGGGAGGATTCACGCGTGGTCAATGCCGTAAAGAAGACCGGCCGGAAGCAAATTATCTTCGCCGCGCTTTGGACGGAGATTTGCCTCGCCTATCCGGCGATCCACGCACTGGGCGACGGCTACGATGTCTTTGTCGTGACCGACGCCTCCGGAGGCGTGAGCGTCGAAGCTCACGACCGCGCCATCCAGCGCCTTGTCCAAGCCGGCGCGGTGCCTGTCACCTGGATGGGCGTACTGAGCGAGTGGCAACGGGATTGGGCCCGCGAAGCGACCGTACCTGGCGTGGCCGAGATCATGTTTGCCCACGGTGGGGCTAGCGGCACCACGATCGCCTGGGAATTTCAGCTCCTGGGGGCGGGTAAAAAGTTGTAGGACCCTTGTTTGGCGGGGGGCGGTGAAGGTTATTCCGCCCCCCGCTGGACTGTTGTGAAAGCCTGCGGCAAATCCAAATAAAATGAGCCAGACTCCATCAACTCAACGCATCGCAATTACAAAGGATGGCCCGTTCCTCGTGAGCGGTGGCCTGCCGCTCAGTGAACAGTGGATCGTTACGAACAAAGCGGGAGAATCGCTCGAATACAGGGAGGGAAAAAAGTATGCGACATCCGCGGAATACGCACTTTGCCGCTGCGGGCAGTCCGGCAACAAGCCTTTCTGCGATGGCACTCACGCCAAGAGTCGATTTAACGGAACTGAAACCGCTAGCCGCCAACCCTACGCCGAACAGGCCGAGGTGACCGAAGGGCCCGCGATGCTGCTCACTGACGCCCAGAACCTGTGCGCCTTCGCCAGGTTCTGCGATCCGAAAGGACGGGTTTGGAATCTGGTTCAGCAACCCGATAGCCCTGAAACCCGCCAGCTGGTAAAGCATGAGGCTGGGCATTGTCCGGCGGGCCGGCTGATCGCGTGGGACAGAAAGAGCGGTCGACCCTTCGAACCAGCATTCGAGCCATCGATAGCGCTGATTGAAGATACGGCGAAAGAAGTCAGCGGACCGATCTGGGTGCGCGGAGGCGTTCCGATTGTTTCGGCCGACGGAGAAACCTATGAGATCCGAAATCGCGCGACATTGTGCCGTTGCGGGAAGTCGTCCAACAAGCCGTTCTGCGACGGATCCCACGCAGAGTGAATCCGACCGCTTTCCGAACTGGATATAATGTCTCCCCATCACAGTCCCCAACTTCCAGCACGAACATTTGCTCTGTAACACACTATGAAAATGAAAATTACACTAATATTAATCTTAGCCGTCACGTGCATGCCGATTGTTGGCTTCGCGGACGATCGAGCCCAACCAAAGAACGAGCTGGTACTGTTGGGCGGAGTCGCCGACATCCGGCGGTCCAATACGCTGCCGTTCGGGGCAATCCAGGCACGCTTCGCGCCAAATTGGCATGGGATTCATCCCTATGCACAGGTCGGTTATGAGAGTGGCGGTAGCGCGATCGGAGCCGCAGGGATACTCTACAACTTTCTTTTGCCCGGAAAGTTTAAAGACCTTCGCCTCACTCTGGGTACGGGGCCCGGACTTTATCACCATGCGGGCTCCGCGACTAATCTCGGAAATACGATCGAATTCTATTCGTGGGCAGAACTCTCCATGCCGATCTGGGCTCATCGAGTGGGAGTGAGCATCGGCCACATTTCCAACGCCCATATCGGCCATCACAACCCCGGCCTCGACGGGGTAAACGCTTCGATCGTTGCGCTAACTTGGTGACTAATTTCGTGCGAGCCGGACCATTTCGTTTACCATCGATGTCCATCATCACATTCTTCCCGACTTCTTTTGGCGCGAAATCAACGTAGCCGATCTTGCGCCTGAATTGGCGCCCTCACGGGGAATCGAACCCCGGTTTGAGCCTTGAGAGGGCTCCGTCCTAGCCGCTAGACGATGAGGGCGGTTGCGCGAGGGCAAAACGAAGCGCACTCGCCACCCGCTCGTCAAGCTCCTTGAGGCCAAAGTGGCAGTAACAGATATCAAGTATCAGGAGTAGGCGCACACACTCTTGTTACCTGACACCTGATACTTTTCCCATTCAACAGACTTTTTCAACGGTCTGCTTCGCCGCGAGGATTTCCCCCGGCTTGAAAAAGCGGGCCAGCTCAATCTTGGCGTTTTCCACCGTGTCGGAGGCATGCACGACATTCTTCATCATCTCCGTGCCAAAATCGCCGCGGATCGTGCCCTTCGCCGCCTTGCGCGAATCGGTCGGGCCGAGCAAGTCCCGCACTTTCTGCACCACCTGGTCGCCTTGCAATGCCAGCACGACGACCGGTTGCGAGCTCATGAACGCCTCGATCTCCGGGTAAAACGGCTTGTCCGCCACGTGCGCGTAGTGTTCGCGCAGGATCGCCGGCGTGAGCTGCATCATCTTGCAGCCAACGATGGCGAAGCCGGCCTGCTCAAACCGATTGAGGACGTTGCCCACATGCCGTTGCTGCATGCAATCGGGCTTAAAAATAATCAGGGTTTTCTGCATGAAAGTACGAACATACAGCTCGCGCCCCACTTGGAAAGTCTGATTTTTAGGTGCAATCTTTCAAATCGGCCGGCCATGTGGTGTAGGAGCCTGCCCGCAGGCGACATTGCGACCGGTTTATTTTAAACCCCTCACCGCCAAGGTCGCCTGCAAGCAGGCTCCTACATGGGGCGAGAAACGCCGCCGATCACCGCGCCGGGGCGGCCAAGGCGACTTGCACACTGTTGAGCGTCGTCGCGTAGAGTGCCGGCGCGCTGGCCGAACCGCTCGAGTGGAAGGTCGCATAAACGACCCCGAGCAAATTGGTGGCATTCACGACGGTCGTGTCCGCCCGGTCATTGTTCCAGCCCTTGACCTGCCAGCCACCATCGACGCGCGCCACTAGACGGTGGGCCACCGTATCGCCGAAGCGATTCGTGTAAACCACCACCATGCCCTCGTGCAGCCGGGCCTCATTGATCTTTTTTACGACGAGAACCGAGCCTTCACCAAAATAAGGCAGCATCGAAACGCCTTCGATGCGCATCACGCTCATATTCGCATGTTGGGCCGCCAGCGCCCTCGCGTCAGCCAGCGCCGTTTCCAAGGAGATCGGCGAAACCGGCAGTTCGTTTTCACCCCGAACCAGACCACTACCCGCCAGCGCAATTACGATTGCGGCGAGGGAGCGGAGCTGGGCGGCGAATTTCATGGGCTCAGCTTACGCGCATCTGAGCCTCCTGGGTATCGGGCCATGTCCTGCATTGATCGCTTTCCTTTACTCAAAGTTTACGTTCCAACCACTCAGCTAGCATTGGGTGTTCCTCCTCGGTCGACTCTAGGGACTTTGTTTTAATAGATTACAATTAACTATTAAATAGATAGTTACATAATTAATAAATAGGGTCATATTTGATGCAAATAATTGTATTCGGAATCGCAGCCAGTCCGCATCCGTAAATTATTTAATTACGTCTGCTCATTTTTACCCCAACCGTAAAAGCACAGTAAAATCCTCGAAAAAAATCGTGCTTTTACCCAAGAAATCAAGCGACTTGCAGGTAAATATCCCGGTCGGGATTTCTCCCTGCGCTCGGCCCGGCCAGACCGCCCTGTTCGTATCCGTTCCGTAAATACACACCCTGGCTTACAGCGCTTCCTGGTAAAGTTTCTCGTAGGCTTTGGCGGCGGATTGCCAGCTGAAGTCGCGGGCCATGCCGCGCTGTTGCACGGCGGCGTAGCGGGGCTGGTCGGCAAAAAGTTTCATCGCGCGTGGCAAGGCCTGGCTCAGGCCGTCGGCCGTGGGCAGGCCCATCAGGCCCGTGCCGGTCTTCGGCTGCTCGGTCACATCGATCACCGTGTCCACCAGTCCGCCCACGCGACTGACGATTGGCACCGTGCCGTAAGCCTGTGAATACATCTGGTTGAGGCCGCACGGTTCGAAGAGCGATGGCATCAGGAAAAAATCGCTGCCGGCTTCGATCAGATGGCTCATGGCCTCGTCGCAGCGGGAGGTGAAGGCGATTTTTTTCGAATGGGCTGCCGCCAGGTCGCGCAACGCTTCCTCGTAGCGACGCTCGCCCGAGCCGAGCACGATGAGGCGGCAGTTCTGCCCGATAAAGAAATTCCGGTTCGCCAGCACGAGATCGAGGCCCTTCTGCTCGGTGAGTCGGCAAACCATGCCAAAGACCGGGCCGGTGAATTCCGGGTCAAAGCCATGGCGGCGCAGCAGCTCGGCGCGGTCCACCGCCTTGCCGGCGAGATCGGCCGCGGAAAAATTGGCCGGCAACAGCGCATCCGTCGCCGGATTCCATTGGGCTGTGTCGATGCCGTTGATCAGGCCCGAGAGATCTTCGACTCGCGTTTGCACCACTCCATCGAGGCCGCAGCCAAACTCGGGCGTCAGGATTTCCTGGGCATAGCGCGGGCTGACGGTGGTGACCCGGTCGGAAAAGAGGATGCCGCCTTTCATCATGTTCATTTGCCCATAGAACTCGATGCCATCGATGCTCATGAGCTCCTCGGGCAGGTTGGTGCGGTAGAATGAGCGCATCGGGAAAACGCCCTGGAATGCGATGTTGTGGATGGTAAACACCGTCTTCAGTGCCAGCGTCACGCCATGGCGGCGCTCGGCGTAGCGCAAAAGCAAAGGAATCAGGCCCGTCTGCCAGTCGTGGGCGTGGACGATATCGGCGTGCAGCTCGGCCAGGCGCAGCGTCTCAACCACGCCCTTGCAGAAAAAAATAAACCGGTGGTGGTTGTCCTCGTAATCGCGCTCGCCCGTGCCGTAGGGTCCGCGACGGTCGAAGAACTCCTCGCGGCAGATGAGATAGACCGTGAGGTTTTTTTGCGGTGAAAACACCCGCACGTCGCCCGTGTAGAAGACATCGCCCATTTCGATCCGCAGGTGCAGCCGCCGCTCCGCGCGCGCCGCCAGCTCGTGCTCGAGCACCGCGCGATAGCCCGGCAAAAACACCGCAACCTCATGGCCATGCCCGGCCAGCGTCGTCGCCAGCGATCCCACGACATCTGCCAGCCCGCCCGTCTTCACATAGGGGAACATCTCGCTGGCCGCATGAACGATTTTCATCGCCCCAAGGTAAGCCGCGCTGTTGGTTTATTCCAACTAGAACTTTTATAAAAAACCGGCACAGGTAACTTGCCATGCCTGTCGGTACAGAACGCCCGATCTCGGCGTCAAAACCTTAAACCGGGAACATTGAACTTCATCGCCCCATGACTCTCCGCGACCGCCTCCTTGCCCGCCTGCACGCGCCCGGCTACCTGCCGGCCAGCGAAGCCGAGCTCGCCCAGGCGCTGCATCTCAACAAAAAGGATCGCCGTGCCCTCGCCTCTGAAGTGCGCCTCCTCCTCGCCGCCGGCAGCATCGTGCGCATCAAGGGCGACAAGCTTTGCGTGCCCGCCGAGGCCGACCTCGTCACCGGCCGCATTTCCTTCCGCCAAAATGGCAGCGCGCTGGTCATTCCCCTCGCCGAGGCTGGCCCCGATCGCCCAGCGCTTTTCATCGCTGCCGAGGACACCGGCGTGGCGCTGCATGGCGACAAAGTCGTCGCCCGTCTCGTCCCCGGCCCGCGCCGCGACGACGGCCGATCCACCGGCTGTGTCATCCGCATCATCGAGCGGGCCCGCGAAACCATCGTGGGAAACTTGCAGCGATCGCGCCACATGTTCCTCGTCGTGCCCGACGATCCGCGTTTCGTGCACAACATCATCGTGTCCGACCCGGCGAAATCGAAACTCTCGCCGCCGCCCGCCATCGGCGACAAGGTCGTCGTGCGCCTCTTCGAGTGGAAACAGCGCAACGTCAATCCCGAGGGCGAAATCGTCTCCCGCCTCGGTCGCACCCACGAGCCGCGCGCCGAGCTGCTCGGCGTTTACGAAAAGTTCGATCTCAGCCCTTCCTTCCCCGCCGAGGTCGAGCGCGAGGCCGCCGCCCTGCCCGACCGTGTGCGCCCGGCCGAAATCACCGGCCGGCTCGATTACCGCGACATCCCCACGTTCACCATTGATCCGGACGACGCGAAGGACTTTGACGACGCGCTCTCGATCGAGGAACTGCCCGGCGGCGACCTCCGCATCGGCGTGCACATCGCCGACGTCTCCGCCTACGTTCGCTCCGGCACGGCCCTCGACCGCGAGGCGCAGCGGCGCGGCAATTCCACCTACCTGGTCGGCACCGTCGTGCCCATGCTGCCGGAAAAACTTTCCAACGGTCTCTGCTCCCTCGTCGAGGCCGAGGACCGCCTGACCAAGGCCGCCCTCCTCACTTTCACCAAAAACGGCCATCTCAAGGAAACCAAGTTCGCCAACACCGTCATCCGCAGCCGCAAGCGCCTCACCTACCGCCAAGCCTACGCGCTGCTCTTTAAAAATTCCCTCGACGAAATCCGCGCGCTGCCGCTGCCGGCCACGCACCAGACCGGCTCGACCGGCCGCGCCCTCTCCTCGCTCAGCGATCTCGAACTCGTCGACCTGCAAAGCTGGGTGCGCCGCCTGTGGAAAATCGGAAAGAAACTCCGCGAGGACCGCATGGCCCACGGCTCGCTCGACCTCGACATGCCCGAGGTGAAGATTTTCGTGGACAAGGACGGCTATGCCGACCGCCTGGAACGCATCGAGAATGATGAAAGCCACCAGCTCATCGAGGAGTTCATGCTCTCGGCCAACGAAGCCATCGCCCGCCTCACCCGCGAGCAGCACCTGCCCTCGCTCTACCGCGTCCACGACGACCCCGACGAGGAAAAGCTCGAGGAGTTCCGCCAGTTCGCCGCGACCTTCGGCATCATCATCGGCGACCTCTCCCACCGCGCCGAGGCGGTAAAGCTTCTCAATGTCCTGCGCACCCACCCGCAAGGCTACGCGCTTCGCACCCAGTTTCTGCGCAGCCTCAAGAAAGCCGTCTATCGCGCCGAAGCCGACGGCCACTACGGCCTCGCGAAAAAAGATTACACCCATTTCACCTCGCCCATCCGCCGCTACTCCGACCTCGTCGTCCACCGCGTGCTGGATTTTTACCTCGTGAAACAAGGCGGACACAGCAGCGCCCGCTCCGCGCCCGGCTACCAGCTCACCAACGTCCAAAGCCTGGCCGAGCATCTCAGCCTGACCGAGGTCAACTCGACCGAGGCCGAGCGCGAATCGCAAAAGATCAAGCTGCTCGAGTTTTTCGAGCGCGAGATGACGAAGAAAAAGAAGACACCCTTCGCCGCCGTCATCACCGACGTGCGCAACCACGGTTTCTTTGTCGAGCTGCCCGAGGCCATGAGCTTCGGCCTCGTGCACGCCTCATCGCTGACCGACGATTTCTATGTGCTCAACAGCGCCGGCACGGCGCTCATCGGCCGCCGCACGAAACGCCGCTTCACCCTCGGCGACAAGATAACGGTGCTGGTGGACAAAGTTGACCGCTTCAAGCGCATGATGGACTTCCGGGTAGCCTGAGCGGCCTGCTGCAGAGTAGTTAGAAATTGGTAGTTGGTAATTAGTTGTTGGTCATTCGGAATTCGTCATTCTGCATTCGTCATTTCCTCCACCGTGCTCACTTCCAAACGCGATTACATCCAACGCAAGTCGGGGATAAACCCCGACCTACAATAACTCCCCCTGGCCGTCGTCGTGCGGTTTCACGCCAAGGAAACTGCCGTAGCGTTCCAGCCAGTCGTCAAGTTTCTTCAGGTAATAATCCGGATCGTAGGGCGCGGCCGTGGCATCGTACAACGCGACCGGTCGCGCGCGCTGCCAGTCGCTCGTTTTGCCCTTCGCTTTCGCCGTGATGTAATAGCTCACGCGGTCGCCCATGCGCGGGCGCGGGTTGAGCTGCAGCGCCGCCTCCGCCGACGCGCGCCGCGGCTTGCCGCCTTCGGCCATGAGGCGTTCGTAGGCGTCGGGATTTTGGCCGAGCGCCTCGGTCTTCGCCACTTCCGACACGGGCAGCCCACGCAATGGGAGTTTTTTCCGGTAGCCCTCGATCAATGTCAGCGGCGACTCAGCCGACGCGCCCAGCAGGAAATGGATCAACTGGTCGGAGAGTTTCTTCAAGAACGGCTCGATCCCGCGCGAGCGCAGCGCGCTGCCGCGCAGGGTGATTTTTTTGCCGTCGTAGAGCGCGTAATTTTTCGCCTTGTAGCAGAACATCGCCTCGTAGCGGCCGTCGTATTCCAGCTCGATGCCGGCCGGCAGCACCGACTCCACCTCGGTGAGCAGTTCCTCCGGCCGGTCGAAAAATTTGTCCGAAGAGATATAGATGCCGTCCGTGTCGGCCTCGAGCAGCGTGCAGCCGTTCTTCTCGAATTCCGCGATGAGCGCCTGCAGCAGTTCGCGTCCGCGACGGGTGACTTCCGCGGCCAGTTCGCCATCGCCAAAGCGCGCGCCGGAAAAGCCGAGGTAGCCGTAGAATGAATTGATGAGGATCTTAAAAGTCGCCTGCCGCGCCTGGGCCTCGGCGCGTTCCTCCTCGGTCGGCGCAGTGCGTGCGAGCTGCTTGTACTTCAGCCGGTATTCGCGCAGGCGGCGCAGCAGCGGGATGAAGACGCCGAGCGTGTCGTTGCGCGGGTTGCGGCCGATGGCGAGCAGGAGGCTCGGGTAGAGCGAAGCCACGTCGAAATGCAGCACGTGCTTGAACACGCCTTCCTGAAAACTCTTCGCGAAGCCGCCCTCGAACGGCGCGACTTCCGGCGGCTGCGGGCACGCCTGGCGCGCATGGTAATATTCCTCCAGAAACAGCAGGTCGATTTTGCTCGTCGTGCCGCGCAGCAACGCCTCCTGCAGCGTGATGGGAAACGTCCGGGCCTGCTCGAAGTAAGTCGGCAGCAGCACGTCGGCGATGCCCCGCGTCTCACGCAAATCGTCCGCGAGATAGGCGAGAAAGCGCGCGCGATCGTTCCGGTAGGCTTCGAAAATCTTGTTGCCCGCAATATAGGTGCGCTCGCCGCTTTCGGCTGCATCCTCGGCGGTCACGCCGAAGTAAACCGCCACGTCCTTCAACCCGAACGCCGTCATCTCGCGTGCCGTGATGTCGTAGAGCTGCACCAGCAGGTACGTGTCCACCACCGAGCGGCCGGGCAGGTCACAACGCGGAAAATCGACCAGGCGCTCGGCGACCTTTAGCCGGCTGTTGCGGAAACTCGCAGGCTGGCCGAAGCGGCCCCACGCGCAC
>Ga0210392_10000286_pt1 | contig 35011 bp, 30 predicted proteins | sample IncBWC30OmetaG_FD_161057 | JGI IMG/M metagenome (GOLD analysis project Ga0210392, IMG submission 161057) | Forest soil microbial communities from Barre Woods Harvard Forest LTER site, Petersham, Massachusetts, United States - Inc-BW-C-30-O ... | reverse complement strand
TCCGCCGCCACCCGAAGCATGCGATCCGCCGCCACTACTGCCACCACCAAACGCATGGCCTCCGCCTCCGCCACCGCTAAATCCGCGGGCGCCGCCTCCGCTGTTCCCTCCGCCGAAGTGGCTCACCTCCGTATGGCTCCGGCCGCCTTCATTCACCTGCGACGTGACCGTAAATCCCCTCGCCCGGCTGTCGAACGCAATCAGACTCGTCGCCGCAATCGCCTTGCTGCCCGCTGCCCCTTCCCGCAGGTTTCGAGCCTCCAGCGTTGGCGGCGTCGCCGCCCGCAGCGTCGGCAGCGCTGGTCCACGAAACTCTTTCGGCGTCTCGCCCAGCACCTTCACCCGCGCTCCCGGGTCATAGGCCACGCGCTGCATTGCTCCGCCCTTCCGTTCCGCCGGCACAAAGATTCCATTCTTCAAATTCCCCGGCTCTTTGCCCCTGCCATCGTGCGGGTGAATCGGCACATATCCCAACTTGCCTCCCGCCTTCACCCAATGCACCGGACAGTGATGGTGCCGATGGTCCCCCGCCACCCATGCATACCGATGATGCCAATAGATCCAGCTCCCCGCATGGCATACCGCCCAGTCGAATCCATAGTCGCTATACCAGCCGTTATCCCACACCACATCGCTGGCCAGCACCACGGCTGCGCCCGTCATCGGGTCCAGGGTCATCCAGTTCTGCAGCGAATACGGCGAGCACGGAAAAATCTGGTCGTCCTCCACCCACATCGCCGGAGCCACGCCTCCGCCCTGCATCTGTCCCTCTGCCTGCTGCTCGTCCATCTGTGCCCGCGCAGCCAGCCCGCCATTTTGAGCGGCATCCAGCGCCCTCAGCTGCTCCTGTGTCGGCGCCGCCTGCTTCGGCTGCCCTTGCTGTCCCTGCGAAGTCGCTTCCGCAGGTTGAGCGCTCTCAGCCGGCGGCGGCCCATCGTTCCCCGGTTTCACGGCAGGCGCCTTGGCCCAGCCGTTGGTTGGCTCCCAGCACGTTCCATACGGCTGGCAGGGGAAGAAGCTTCCGCGAGCGTTCATGTCGGCCAGGCCCGGCAGCGGCTCCTTCAGTCCAGCTTCCTTCATCACCGCATGCATCGCCTCGGTACGAACCGCAACCCTTGCCGCAACCCACTTATCCCACGCCGCGTAATTGTTCGCCGGGCTCGGCGGTGTCGGGAGGAACACGCCATGGTTATACGTGAACGTCTTCCCAACCATCGCCTGCATCGTGTTCACATCGCCCAGGTGGATCTCAGCCGGTGCCTGAGGTGTAATCGTCATCGCGTCAATGTAACTATTAATCCTGAAGTCCGCATGGGTCCCGTACGGAATATGGATCCCATCCGTAGGCGTCTCCAGGCTGTATCTCTCGCCCGGCACCGTTGGCCGCAGATGCAGCGAAGCCACACCCGTCAGCAGCGCCATATCCGTGCTCGGAACCCCGTCCTTCGTCGTGAGCGTGTCGAACGTAAGCGCCGAGTTCTCCCCCAGGTACATCGTCGACGCATCTTCAAACTCAATCTCCGCGCGACCCTTCCCCGTCACCACGCTGAAGCCTGACTCCAGGGGCATGTTCGCCACCGCCTGCACCCACGGCGCGACATCATGCTGCCCCTTCACCTTGCCCACCGCCACCCGCACATCCCCCTGCACCAGGCTCAGCCGCACAATCTGCGGATACACCTCTTCCGGATGCAGCGAGGCCGGAGCCGCCGCCTCCTCCGGCGATGGCATCAGCGTCGTCTGCGCGGAAAGACTTCCGCAACCCAAAGCCACAGAAATAAATACGGTAAGGAGCAAGCAGCGTTTCAAGCTCATGGCAGCCTCCGCAGGCATGCACTTCTTCAGAAAAGACGGGGCCTCTTGCCGAACCAAGTGCCAGTTCTCCCTCGCCGCAACAATAGTCTTCGCAGGCGGCTAGGGCAAGCACTGGCAACACTCGGTAGACGTGCTGCCGCACAGTATTGACTCAAAATTCGCGAGAATCTTTCAGTCCCGCCATTCGTTCCACCGCGGTCCACGCCATTCAGGTCACCCACCAGAATGCTCGCGCCACCCCACCGCGACGTAGCTCGACTACTGAGCCCGTCGCCACCACCCCATCCAACTACGTCAGCAAATACGCCAGCCCGATCACCGACATCACCACCCAAAGCCGCCAGTCGCCCTGGGGGTTCATCCGAATTGGATCATGAAGATTCATCCTTGTCCGTCCCCTCTCCTGCCAGCACGTAGAACAGCAACGTACTCAGGCTCATCTCCGCCAACATCTCCGAAAGTGCATCCTGCTCCACAAAACCCTCCAACGACCGCCCTGCTGTAGCAGATGCCGCCATCGGCAATTCCGTCGCAGGCAATTCATCCGCCCGCACCTCGTCAGCCCAACTCTCCAAAGCCCGATGTCCCAGCGCCCGAACCTCCGGATCGCGTCGTTCGTGATGGATCCAGGTGCTGTCTTCTAGTACGTTTCCGCGAGCCTTCGGGTTTAATGGTTTGCCAAAAATATTGGTGAAGCCTTCATCGGCAGAAGTGCCCGCAAACTTTAGTCGCATCGTCATCGTGATCATCCTCTCTGCATTCCCCCTCTAAACAGACCCTTCTCCATGCCTTGTCTCCGCGCCCGGCGCCTTGCCTCGCGCTCCCCATGGCGCGCTGCCCGGACCCCAGCCGCATCCACGCTTTCCCTTCATCCCGGCCCGAAACCGCTCGCGCTCCTCAGGAGTCATCCGCGCCCAGCGCTCTTCCATCCCGCGCTTCCATCCCCGCGGCCCGCCGCCGCCGTGCTTGTGAAATCCGCCCAGCAGAATCTTGCTCAGCACCACCAGTCCCAGCCCCTGCAGAAACGTGATCGTCTTCAATCCAAAGATTACCGGCATCAGCCAGTTCCACAGATGCTCCGTCACAAATCCGAACACCGTCAGCGCCAGCGCCACCAACACGATGATCTTCAATACCTTCAACATGCGAAAACTTTTCATCTCATCCTCACTTCCAAAAACCCTTACGTCCCAAATCCTTACTTCGCAAAATCCCGGTCCAGCTCCTGCAACCGCTCCCTCAAAAACAGCACCGCGTACCTCTTCCGCGACAGCAGCGTATTCACGCTCACGCCCGTCTCCTCCGACAACTCCTTGAAGCTCCGCCCCATCAACTCATGTGCCACAAACACCTCGCGCTGATTCTCCGGCATGTCCTCCAGCGCTTCGTCGATCGCATCCAGCAGCACATTGCGCGCATAGATCGCCTCCGGCCCCGCATCGGGCGACGGCAGCAAATCCTCCAGCATCGGCGCGTCCTCATCCGCGCTGACGGTCTCGCTCAACGAAACCGCCTTCTTGCGCCGAAACAAATCCACAATCCGATTTCGCGCCACGCGAAACAGCCACGCCGTCGTCTGCTCCGCCGGCTTCATCAGCCGATACGCCTGGATGAGCTCATAGAACACATCCTGCAGCACATCCTCCGCATCGGCAGTGTCCAGCACCCGCTTCCGGATAAACCCGCGCAGCCGCGACTCATCGCGCTCAAACGCCTCCGCGATAAAACGGTCCTGCTCGCTGATGGTCAAATCCGGGCTCGGCATCGCATCCTTTCCGTCGCCCCGCGCTCATTCGTAACGGTCTACCTTCGTTAACGGACGAGCCTGCTAAATATTGTGCGCTCCCGCAAAATTATTTATCCCTTCCCCTATCTCCTAAGAATTTAGTTGACAACCGCCCGCCTCCCGTCCTAATGTCCTAATCATCTAGGAGACGCCCATGGCCAAATCCGAAAAGCCCGTCCTCACCAAACTCGAGCTCCAGATCATGCAGGTCATCTGGAGTCACGGCGCGAGCACCGTCACCGCCGTGCAGCAGGCCCTCCCCCAGGACCTCGCCTACACCACCGTCCAGACCATGCTCAACATCCTCCTCCGCAAGGGCAAGCTGCGCCGCGAACTCCACGGCCGTGCTTTCACATACACCGCCACCGTGACCGAAGCCAAGGCCTCCACCCACGCCGTCCGCGACCTGGTCGACCGCATGTTCGGCGGCTCCAGCGAAGAGTTGGTCATGAGCCTCATCAAGAGCCGCCAGATCGATCCCAAAAAAATCGCCGAACTATCCCGCCGCCTCGAAGAAGAGGAGAAATAACATGCCCCCACTAGAAAGCTGGCTCCTCACCTACATCCTCAACGCCCTCTGGCAAATCCCGCTCGTCTTCGCCGCCGCGTCCATCGCAGCCCGCGTCTCCCGGCCTGCCGGCCCCGCCTTCCGGCACGCTCTCTGGGCGACCGCCCTCCTCGCCGAAGTCCTTCTCCCCGCCTGCTCCGCGCGCCCCACCCAAATCTTCCACACCATCCTCCACTGGCTCCCCTTCCACCGCACCACCCTCCCGCAGACCGCGCACGTCACCGTAACGATGGGTCCCGCATCTGCCGCCACCGGCTTCCACCTCCCGCCAGCCTTGCTCGCCATCGCCGCACTCCTCTATCTCGCCGCGCTCCTCTTTTTCGCCACCCGCCTCGCCATCGGCCTTTATCAGACCGCCTCTCTCCGCCGCCGCGCCCAGCCCCTCGACCTCACCGGCCACGCCCGCCAAAGCTACCACCGCTATGCCCAACTCTTCGCCGTGCCCCGCGCCCTCGTCGCCGCATCAGCCGAGATCGCCAGCCCCATCACTCTTGGCATCCGCCGCCCCACGCTCCTTCTCCCCGCACACCTCGACACCACGCTCCTCAGCGAAGATTTCGACGCCGTCCTCGCCCACGAGTTCGCCCACATGCGCCGCCGCGACTTCGCAAAAAATCTTGCCTACCAACTCCTCTCCCTCCCCATCGCCTTTCATCCCTTCGCCTGGCTCACCCGAAGCCGCATGGCCGAAACCCGCGAGCTGGTCTGCGACGACCTGGCCGCCAACGTGGTCGCCGGCCGCCAGCGCTACGCCCACTCGCTGCTTCGTCTCGCCACCCAATTCGCTCACCATCCCCACGCCGTCCCCGCACCCCACGCCATCGGAATCTTCGATGCCCACCCCTTCAAGAACTTCGAAAGGAGAGTCATGAACCTCACCCAGGCTTCCATCGAGCTGCGCGGAGCAGCCCGCTTCGCCATCACCGCGCTCGCCGTCGCACTCATCGGAGGCGCCTGCACCTCGGCCCTCGCCTTCCGCCAGCAGGTAGCCGCGCCGCAAACGCAAACCACCACCGCACCGTCGACGGTCAACATCAACCCTGCCCCCAGTGACACCGGGCCATCCAACGTTCAGATCGGTGCCGCCCCAAGCGACATCGGTCCGTCCGCCATCGTCATCGGCGTTCCGCATCCGACGAACGGACAAACCAAATCCTTCTTCAAAGTCGACATCCCCGACTCCGCCGGCCCAAGCCCCGTCGTCAAAGTTCAAACGCCCGCAGTGGTCCAAACGACCCAGACCACCACCCAGACAAATACCCAGACCAGCGCTGTCACCGCGGTGCAGATTCGCCCCGGCGACATGGCCGGCAATCGCGACAAATTTGTGGAACCCATCTATCCACCAGACGCCAAGGCTGCAGGGATACAAGGCAGCGTCGTCCTCGACGCAGTCATCGGCAAGAATGGCATGATCGAAAGCCTCAAAGTCGTTTCCGGTCCGCCTGAACTCACGAAGGCTTCCGTGGAAGCAGTCAAGCAATGGACCTACAAGCCTTTTCTCCTCAATGGAGACCCAATCGCCGTAGAGACCACCATCACCGTAACCTTCGCCCTTAGCGAATAACCAATCTGCCGCGGAGGATCAGACCCTCATCGCCTAATTCCCCGCGCCATGAGCTAATGTCGTCGCAGACCACTCGGCTTGCAATTGGTTCGTTTATAAACGAAGATAAGTCAGTGTACGAGATTCGCCATTTCCTCACCACGGATGGAAAAGACGTATATCTGGAATGGCGACGTAAGCTTACCGACATGAAGGCGAGAATCGCGATCGATCGCCGGATCAATCGCATAGAGCTTGGCAATCTTGGGGATCACAAGTTTCTGGCGGATGGAGTATGGGAACTGCGCATCGATGTGGGTCCCGGATATCGGGTCTACTATGCGCTCTCCGGTCCTGAAATCGTTCTTTTGCTGTGTGGCGGAGATAAGCGAACCCAGGACGCCGACATTGTTCGAGCCAGCCGGTATTGGCGAGATTGGCAAAGGAGAGACTGACGATGGCAAGCAGGATCAAAGACAAATCCCACGATGAAGCGATGGCGGAGTTCTATCAACAAGATCCCGCCTACGCTGTCGAGATGCTCAATAGCATCCTCGAAGACGGGGAACAGGCTGAGCTGCTCGTGGCTCTCCGTCAAATGGCCAAAGCTTTCGGCGGTTTGCAACATATTGCGGAAAAGGCCAATTTGAACGCGACCCAACTCTACCGAACGTTGTCAGAAGAGGGAAATCCTGAACTCGCCAGCCTCGCGGCCATCCTCAAAGCGATGGGTCTCCGTCTTGCCGTTGAACGAGTGAAAGCGGCCTGAGCTCACCGCTTCTTCCGCTGCCGCGCCTTCGCCTTCCCACTCACCTTCTTCTCTTTCGCCTTGGCCTTCTTCGCCTCGCTCTTCCCACCGCGCCCCGGCCCGCGCTCAGCACCCGCAACCACCTTCGGCTCCGTCCCCGGCAACAGCGCAAACTGCAATCGCCGCTGCTGGCGATCGATCCGGTCCAGCAGCACATGCACCTTCTGCCCCAGCGCAAACACATGCCCGGTGCGCGACCCCACAATCGTGCGGTCGGTATCGCGGTACGTGTAGTAGTCGCCCACCAGCGAACCTATCGGCACCAGCCCCTCGATGAACATGTCATCGAGCTCCACAAAAAATCCGTACTTCGTCACGGACAGAATCACAGCAGGGAAGTCATCGCCGATCTTGTCGGCCATGAACTTCATCTTCTTCCACTCAATCAGCTCGCGCTCCGCATCGGCCGCCCGCCGCTCCGCCTGCGAGCTCTCCACCGCAATATCATTCAGCTCATCCGCCGCAATCGGCCCTTCCACCATCCCTCTTGATGGATCGTGGTGCTGCCCGAGTTCCAACTCTCGCCGTCCGCGCAGGACCTCTCGTCGTCCTCGCAGGACCCACGGCTGCGGATCATCCGAGCGAATCGCCCCACCCCGCGGATCCGCACCCTCCCGCAGCATCGCGCGCACCAGCCGATGCACAATCAAATCCGGATACCGCCGAATCGGCGACGTGAAGTGCGTATACGACGGCGACGCCAGCGCAAAGTGCCCCTCATTCTTCTCCGCATACCGCGCCTGCTTCAACGACCGCAGCATCAGGTACGCCAGGATTCGCTCCTCCGGCGTCCCGCTAATTCGCCGCACCAGCTTCTGATACATCTGCGGCGTCACCGGTATGCTTTCCGGAATCTCATGCTGCGGCGCCCCCCTCGAATCTTTCCCCCGAGCCGACCTCTGCCGCGAATCCCGCCGATCCGACTTCATCGTCAGCTTCCGCACCGGCAGGTTCCCCAGCCCCAGCGAGTGGCCAAACCCGGCCGCCGTCTCCTCGAAGTCCACAATCCTCTTCGGGTCCGGCATCTCGTGGATCCGATAAATCGAAGCAATCCCCTTCGCTTCCAGCCAGTGCGCCACGCACTCATTGGCCGACAGCATGAACTCCTCAATCAGCCGATGAGCCCACCCCCGCTCCGACCGGACGATGGCCTTCATATTCCCATCCGGGTCGAACTCCACAATCGGTTCCGGCAAATCAAAATCAATCGACCCCCGACGTACTCTCTTCGCATTCAGCCGCAGCGCCAGCTCCAGCATGGCGTCAAACGCGCGGGGAAGCCCCGGCGCCTCCAGGTCCACCCGCTCCCGCTCGGTGATGTCCTCCAAACTAGGCTGTGTCGTTGGGTTTGCGTCCCGAAACCGGGCTAAGGCATACAAATTCTCACCGGGACTACCCGCATTAATGCACTGCTGAACGCTGGTATACGTCATCCGTCGCACGCTGCGAATGATCGTTTCGGCCAGGCGATAGCCCACAATCTCGCCTCTCGGATCAATCTCCATAATGCAGCTAAGTACAAGCCTGTCTTCATTTGGAAGCAGGCTGCACATGCCGCTCGAGAGCGCATGCGGCAGCATCGGCACCGCCCGATCCGGAAAATAAACGCTGTTCCCCCGCAGCCGCGCCTCCGTATCCAGCGCCGACCCCGGCCGCACATACCAGCTTACGTCCGCAATATGCACCTGCAACTCGCTGTTTCCATTGGACATAGGGCGTACCAGCACGGCGTCGTCGAAGTCCCGAGCCGTCTCCCCGTCGATGGTCACAATGGGAAGACCCCGGAAATCCTCCCTGTTTTCAGGTACTTCCGGGTCGAGCGAAGCGACCGTTTCGAGCGCCCGCTGCTCCGCCTCCGCCATCACCGGCGCTGGGAACGTATGTGGAATGTGATGTTTACGGATCAGGATCTCCACGTCCACACCGAACCCATCGGGCGGCCCCAGCACCTCAATCACCCGTCCCTGCGCCGGCCGCCCTGGCGTCGGAAAGCTGGTGATCTCGACGTCCACCGCCAGGCCCTCCAGAGGGTGGTTCGAATCTTTTGATTCAGCAGTTTGCAGCGCCTTCCGAGCCTCTTTCCCCAACATTCTATGTGGAGAATTCGCCACATCCTGCAGGCTTTCCGCGCCGTCTGGAATCAGGATGGGCCCACCCAGCCGCTCATCCCACGGCGTTACGTAATTACCCCTAAGTGCTTCGTAATCATTACGATGGTGACGCTTCGCGTAGTGAAAGATCCCTACGATGGTGGGATTGCGTCGCGTCAGCACCCGCGCGATGCGCCCGGACCGGCGTCCATCGCGCCCCGGAAGTGCCTCATCTACAAGGACTAAGTCCCCTTGCATGGCACCGTGAATCTCGTTCGGCGGGATGAAGATGTCGTCCTGTTTTTGGTGCGTATTTAGCCCGGTTTGGGGCTGCAAATCGCTATCTTTAGCCTTGTTTCGCGATGCAATGGCTTCCGGCCGCACAAACCCAAATCCATCCCGATGCAGGTCCAACCGCCCACTCACCAGCCGCTCACGGCCACCGCGAACCGCCGCCTCCATCCCGTCCCATAAGCCAGCTCCCCCTGGCCGAACGGAGGTGGTATGTCCCTCATTCTGGGATGGTTCTCGCTTAGGGATCGACCACATATCGTCGCCCAGGCGGGTGAGCTCTCCGCGGGCCACCAGGCGAGTAAGCTGCTCCACCAGCAGCCGGCGCTCACGCCCACCGCCTAAGCCGAGTTCACGAATGAGCTGCTTATAGCCGGCTTTGCTGCCGGCTGAGCGAGCAATCCGGGCAAGCAGGTCGCGATCGCTTCGTCCGAGCGAATTCCGGTCAGCGCGTGGGGTTGGGATGCGAGCCATGGCCTACGACGAGCATACGCGGAGAGGCAAAAAAGCGCATTTTGGGGGCAGGTTTACAACCAAAGGATGGGAAAGTAACTGGATTTCGAGGAGATGGAAGCCCCTAAGTAACTGATTTCAGGGTAAGAAATTGGTTACGACTTCATTAACCCAATCAAATGACTTTAGTAACGTTAACTAAATAGTATATAGTTATGTTGTTGATAGGGATGGACTTACACTTTGTATGACTCTATGTTCTTCTCATCTGGTTGTCCAGAGAAATCTTTAGAAATCTTTTATCACTTATTTACCGCCAAGGAGAAATACGCACATGAAAAACTTCGCCATCCGCACCTTCGTCGTCGCCCTCGCAGTCGCCGGTTTCACGGCCTCCTCTTATTCCGCGTCGACCGCTCGCGCCAGCCAGGCGAAGGTTGCTGTGGCCCATCCGGGTGTGGTGAACACGCCGACGACGATGTGCTCGCCTGGCCACGCTTGCGGCATCGACTAATCTTCCGCAAATATTTGCATAAAATCGCAAAATCCATGATGCAATCGCATCGCCTCCTGTGTACGATGTCTATATCGCATACAGGAGGCGTTCGCCATGAATACCAAGCTACTGCTGGAATATTCGATCTTTATCGACCTCCTTATCACTATCGGGGTTCTGGCCGTGATGGCGCGCAAGCATCTACGGCGTGAGTTTCCGTCCATGGTGGCGTTCCTTTGTGTCTGCTGCGTGGAAGATATTGTTTCCATCCCTCTACTTTTTTTCCGCAAGCATCTTGGAATTTCCAGTGTCCAGGCTTATGACATTTACTTCTACTCGCATTGGGTTATCTGTTTTGCTGAGTACGCGTTGCTGCTCCTTGTGATCTACAGCGTCTTCCGTCAGGCCATGAAGCCGCTGGTAGGCCTGCACCGCGCTGGCAAGATTATTTTTCGGTGGGTTGGTGGGGTCTCTCTGGCTTTGTCTCTCGTCCTGGCGCTGGGGCCGCACACCGCAGGTTCTTACACGATGGCGACCTTCTCCAGCCAGGTGCAGCAAGGCATCAGCATTCTGATTCTTTGCCTTTTGCTCTTCGTCTGCTTCTCCACGCGCTACCTGGGTCTCACCTACCGCAGCCATATTTTTGGGATAACTCTGGGTCTTGGGGTATTCGCTACGGTGAGCCTGGTCGAGTCCGCATGGACCGCAGCCGGCGCGCAAACGGTCTATTCCCCTGTGTTTGTATTCAGCGCGCTGGGCAGCTGTGCAGCTCTTGTGACCTGGGGAACCTACTTTGCGATGCCGCAGCCGGAACGCAAGATGATTCTGCTGCCGACGACCTCACCCTTCTTCCTCTGGAATCGCATCTCCGAGGCACTTGGCGACGAGCCGGGATTTGTGGCCATCGCTGGCTTCAAGCCGGACATGCTGGCAGCTGCTGAATTGACGGCCTTCACGGCAGGTTCGAAGCGGGCGCGGGAGCGCGAGGTCGAGCACGAGCGCACGGCGCGTGCCGAGCGCGAGGTTGAGGTAGCTCAGGCGAGCCAGCAGGCCATGGGCATTCATTCGATCGCTATGCAACGGTAGTCGACTCGCATGGAGCCGGTAACGCATCTTCTTACCGGCGCCTGCCTTTCGCGAACCGGACTGAATCGGCGAGCGGCCTATGCCACGCTCACGATGGTGGTTGCGGCCGAGTTTCCTGACATCGACACGCTGTGGAGTCTGCGCGGACCGATCGAGGGATTTCAGCATCATCGCGGCATCACGCATACCTTTCTGGGGCTGCCCTTCGAGGCGGCCCTGATTGTTGCAGGCGTGTATGCGTGGCATCGCTGGCGGGTAAGGCACGCCAGCACCCATGCGACCGCGCGGCCAAAGCCGCTGACCGCTGCGCCCGTACGTTGGGGCGTGTTGTACGGCCTCGCCCTGGTGGCGCTGCTGAGCCATTTACTGCTGGACTACACCAACAACTATGGGCTGCGCCCGTTCTTCCCTTTCAATGACCGCTGGTATGCCGCGTCAATCGTGTTCATCGTAGACCCCTTGATGTTGGCGTTGCTGTTTGGTGCTCTGATTCTGCCTTGGATCTTCGGCCTGGTGAACGCAGAGGTGGGGGCGAAGAAGCAGCCGTTCCAGGGAAGAGGCTGGGCGATCGCTGCGCTGGTGGGCATTGTGGGATGGTGGGGTCTGCGCACGGTAGAGCATCAGCGCGCGGTGCAGATGGCGATGACGCAGAGCATGGTCGCGCCCACGCCGGAGCCTGCGCCAACGACAACCCAGCCCCAGGCCGCCGACACTCCCTACGTTCCGACTTTTCTGCCCGCGCGTGCGGCGTTGGCAAGCCCCGATCTGCTGAACCCCTTTCGCTGGTCGGCGGTGGTGGACTTCGGGCCGGTCTACCGGTTGGCGGAGATCGATACCCGTGGCGGGACGCTGAGCACCGGTGAGACAACCTATCCCAAGCCCGACCGCAGCGCCGCCGTGCTGGCAGCGCAGCGGAGCAAGCTTGGCCGCGCCTACATGGACTGGTCGCCGATGCCGTTTGTCGAAGTGACGAAGGCCGACAGTGAAGTGGAGGCCGGCGGCGCAGAGCCCGGCATAGCAGCGACGGTGGTGACGTTTCGCGATCCGCGATTTCTCGGTGGCCTATTGCGAGAGACAGGGCGCCAGCCGCTGACAGGGACGGTGGAGCTGGACGCCGCAGGCCACGTGGTGCGCCAGACGATGGATGGCCACGTCGAGCCGTAGATCGTGACATGGCATCGATTTCATGGCGGTGCCCGCGTTTGTTGATAGCGTGAAAGTCTTTTGGTGATGGAGCGCGGTGCGCGGGCTACAATCGAAATGAGCGGCAGTGAAGATGCCGCGAACCCCACTTTTGAAGGCCCCTATTATGCTTGCCATCCTCGTACTCGTGCTCGCTGCGTTGAGCCGCCTTCTGCCGCACATCTTCCACAACATGGCGTTCAACTTCACGGCCGTGGGTGCCGGGCTGCTGTTCTTCGGCTCGCGGAGACCGCGCTGGCAGACCGTGCTGGCCGTCGCCGTCATGGCGCTGATGGATGTTTACCTGACGACCAAGGTGTACGGCTACGCGTTCCACGTGAGCGGATACCTGGTGACGTGGGCGTGGTATGCAGCGGTATGTTTGCTGGGCAGCACGCTTCTGCGCAAGGTGACGGCGCTGCGCGTTGCTGGCAGCGTGCTGGCTTCGGCTACCAGCTTCTTCCTGCTGAGCAACTTCGCGGTGTGGGCGAGCAGTGCATCGTTCGGAGCTGCGGCGATGTATCCGCATACCCTGAGCGGGTTGGCTGCATGCTATGTTGCGGCCCTGCCGTTCTATGGCAACGACTTGCTGTCGACTGGATTGTTTGCAGCGGCGTTCTTCGGTCTGCCTGTACTGGCGAAGCGGCTGGTGGAGAGCATGCGGTCGACGCCCGAGACAATTTAGGGCTACCTAGAGTTGAGTGGCAAGATAAAGGCCGCGCTCGATGCGCGGCCTTTGTCTTGTGGTTTGAAGGAAGTTTAGAGACGGTCTTCGCTGGGCAGCGGGACCCCTTTGCGGCGATCGAAGATCTTGCGGACGGCGTAGAAGCCAAGCCAGAAGATTCCGGCTACCGCTACAGTAATCACCAGGCCATGGTGCTCATGCACGACGTGGCGCAGCGAGTGCACCAGCGTGGGGCCGAACCAGATGGTCAGCAGCGAGCAAACCAGGAACTGCGTGAGCTTCCCGCAGAAGATGGCCATGAGGAACGGGACCAGCTTCATCTCGAAGACGCCGGCGGAGAACTCGAAGAGCTTGAGCGGGGTGGGCGGCGGGAGCATCGCCGGAATCATGATGGCGAGGAACTCCTGGCGCTCGAAGCGGTCGCGAATCTTCTCGTAGCGCTCGCGGTTGATGCGCTTGAGCAGGAAGAACTCGCCGCCGGCGCGACCGATAAAGAAGGGAACCAGCGAGCCGACGGTGGAAGCGGCCGCAGCCATGAGGCTGTACGCCAGGAATCGATGATGGTCGGCCGCAACATAGCCGATGACGACGCCGTCCATGGAGACGGGAATGGGGATGAGCGCGGAGTCGATGAGAGCCAGGCCACCAACACCCCAGATACCGAGGGGCTTGAGGACGGTCAGAAGGACGGCAGAAAACTTATGCAGTAAAGCGATGGGTCCAAGTTTCACGGAATCTTTATTCTACCGCCGCGGTGGGTGATTCTACCGCTCCGCCGGATGCTCGGTCTTTCCGGCCAGCAGATCGAGGGCGTGAGGAAGCAGCGGCAGTACGGCGCGCAGAGAGCTTTCGGCACCGCTGGGATTCCCGGGGAGGTTGAGAATCAGGGAGTTACCGGAGACGACGCAGACCCCGCGGCCGAGCGCGGCAAACGGCGTCTGGCGGGCGCCGTCCTGGCGAATCAGCTCGGCGAGGCCCGGAACCAGCCGGGTGGAGACCGCGAGCGTGGCTTCGGGCGTGACGTCGCGCCGAGCCAGGCCGGTGCCGCCGGTGGTAAGGATGAGGCTGGCGCGCGCTGCAGCGGAGCGAAGCGCGGAGGTAAGCTGATCGAGCTCGTCCGGGAGCGTGACCGCTTCGACGATCTCGGCGCCGGCGGCGGTCAGGATGCGGACGATGGCGGGGCCGGAGAGGTCCGTCTGGGTGCCGGCGAAGCAGCGGTCGCTGGCGATCAGGACGATGGCGGTGCGGCCGGCGAGGCTTGCGGTGGACGGCATATCCCTAGAATAGATGCGGGCGCGCGGAATGGGGCTAGAGATGAGAAAATAGAAGGGCCAGCGTCTTTTTGGTCTGGCGATTTGTCCCGGAGTACGCAACCTTCACTGGGGCACATCCGTCACAGACTAACGACCTAATGCAGACAACACCCCCACAGATCGATCCAGAGCGTCCCGGGATGCAGCCTGAAGCACCGCAAGATTCCGGCGCCTCGGATGCTGAGACTTCGACCCCTGACACGCCGCAGCCAGGCGCCCCCATTTCTGTGGTTCCGCACGAGGGGTCGAGCCGTACCGTTGCCGCGCCCGTCCACATCATCCGCACCAATCGCTACGGTCACCTGGAAGAGCATGAGCTCATCAAGCTGCTGGACACGATTGAAGATGAGCGCGCGCGCGGCCGGTTCCGCGAGTCCATCTACATCTCCCTGTTTGTCTGGCTCGCGATCGCCTGGGTCCTGTTCTATGGGCCGAAGTATCTATGGCACTCGCCGCAACTGATCACGCCGGCAGACGCGCTGCACCAACAGGAAGTCGTGCAGTTGAATGCGCCGGTTCTGCCGCACCATGCGGTGGCACCCGCACCGAAGATCGACCGGGGAACAATCGCCAAGGTGAAGGCCATGGCTCCGAAGCCCGTACCTGCGCCGCCAACACCGGCTGCAACCGCGCCCCCCGCGCCCGTGCAACCTTCGCAGACTCCGCCGGCAGCGATGACGCAGCCCACCCCGCCGGTCCCGTCTCCCGCCTTGCCGCTGCCCTCGGCGCCGCGGCCCGCCCTCCGTCCCGCTGAGCCGGAAGCTCCCACGCCGCAGCCCTCCACCCGGCCAAACTTCAACACCGGGCGGACCGCCAGCGACGACATGCAGCAGGCGATGCAAGGCTCGCAAAGCGCCGGCGACGATCGCAGCGTAGGGATCAGGGGCAACAATCGCGGCACCGGCGTGGGGTCCGGCGCAGAGATCCTCTCAGATACGCAGGGTGTGAATTTCCAGCCGTACCTGCAGCGCATCATTCGCCTGATCTACGCACAGTGGATTCCGCTGCTGCCAGAGGAGGCGCGTCCGCCGCTCAACAAGCGCGGTACGACGCAGGTCCGCTTCACGATCAATCCGGATGGCACGGTTGCGGCGATGCACCTGGATGGATCGACCCATGACGTTGCGCTGGACAAAGCGGCGTGGGGATCGATCACCGGCGTCGGACAGTTCCCGCCGTTGCCCAAACAGTTCCATGGGCCGAACCTGGAGCTGCGCATCCATTACCTGGTCAATGTGGATCAAGATACGGGGCAGTGACGATGCAAGGATCAAAGCGTGCGAACGAGCATCGCGCAGCATCCCCCCGGTTACCCGCGCAGTCGCCTGCGTTTGCGCGCGAGCGCAAGGCATTTGAGCGCTATCGCAAGGACCGAGAAAAGACGGAGCGCCGCAGCGTGGTGCGCGGTCTGATCCTGCTGGCCGTTGTATTACTGGTGGGAAGTATGCTGCGCGCGGGCATCGACCGCGTGTTCGTCTACGGCTGGTGGCGACCCTAGGTGCTACGCGCACGGCGGATAGCTTCGCGTTGGCAGCGGATGAGGATGGCGTGATGCTTGAGAGCGGAGCGGATGAGTATCCGCTGCTGGTGGTGGCCGGGCCGACCGCGAGCGGAAAGACTGCGTTGGCGCTGCGCCTGGCCGAGGAGCTGGACGGCGAGATCGTCAGCTGTGACTCCGTTGCCGTCTACCGGCTGATGGAGATTGGCACGGCGAAGCCAACCCTGGCAGAGCGGCAGCGCGTTCCGCATCATGGCATCGATCTCTACTGGCCCGACGAAGCCTGCACCGCCGGCGACTATGCGCGAGCTGCGCGTGAGGCTATCGCGGGCATTCGCGCCCGTGGACGGATTCCAATCGTCGCCGGTGGGACCGGGCTGTATCTACGCGCGCTGCTGGACGGCTTAGCCCCGGCGCCGAAGCGAAACGAAGCGTTACGCGATCGGCTGCGTATGCGCGTAGAGCAGCGTGGATCCCCATGGCTGCATCGCGTGTTGCAGCGGCTCGATCCAAAGGCCGCCGCGCTGATCCATGCCAACGATGTGCCGAAACTGATTCGCAGCATCGAGGTCACGCTGGCCGCGCGGCAGCCGCAGACCGAGCAATGGCAGGCAGGGCGCGATGCGTTGCGCGACTATCGCGTGCTGCAGATGGGCCTTGCGCCGACGACCTCGAAGCCGATACGCGAACGGCTCTATGCGCGCATCAATGACCGCGCCGCGGCAATGTTTGAGCGTGGATTGGTAGCCGAAACAGCAATGCTGTGCGAACGATACAGCGACGATTGCCGCTCGCTCGGCGCGCTCGGCTACGCCCAGGCCATGCAAGTTCTGCGCGGCGAGAGCACACTCGATGCAGCCGTCGCGGCCGCGCAACAGGGACATCGCAACTACGCGAAGCGTCAGGGCACGTGGTTTCGCAGAGTAGAAGCAATGCGCTGGCTCGGAGGCTTTGGCGATGAGGCTGCCGTGCAGGAGCAGGCGCTGGAGTGGTCGCAACGCCTCATTGAAGGAGGGAAGCTGCAGTGAACGGTGTACGGATCGACAAGTGGTTGTGGGCCGCACGGTTCTTCAAGACGCGGGCGCTGGCCTCGAAGGCGTGCGAGCTGGGCCGCGTGCAGTCGAACGGAGTTCTCGCAAAGGCTGCACGCGAGGTGCGTGTCGGCGATATCCTGCAGGTGCGCAACGAAGCCGGCGACTTCGTCATCGAGGTCCTCACGCTCAGCGAGGTGCGAGGTCCCGCCGCGGTGGCGCAGGCTCTCTATCGTGAGACCGAAGAAAGCAAGCAGGCACGCGCCAAGGCTGCAGAAGAACGCAAGGCGATGTTTGCGTCCGCGCCTGCGCCATCGCGCCGGCCGACCAAGCGCGACCGCCGGTTGATCCACAAGTTTTCCGGAGAGTGAAGTTCAGGCGCTCAGGGTTGCGGCGCGGGCGAGTCGTCGTCGGCGATGACCCAGTAGCCGTTGCGCGCTTCGACGGAGAGATTTGAGCTATCGCGCAGCTTGAGCACTATGGAGTGGAAGCCCGGGGTAGGCGACTTCGGCACGAAGCTCAGCACATAGCGATTCGGAATATGGTTGGCGATCGTAAACAGATCGTGATCAAGCGTCTTCGTATTCTTGAATTTGAAGGATTCGCCACCGGTGAGATGCGCGACTGACTCCGAGATGTTGTGGCGCAGCGCATTGCGCGCGGCGATCTCGGCAATGTGCGCGAGGCGCAGCGGAGGAAGTAATTCTTCCACGCAGTTGAAGTCCTGCGAGCCTTTGCTCTCTGTCGGCTTAATCGGGTTGCCGTCAGCGTCCGTGCCAAGGTCGCGGCTGAAGCAGCCGTGTTGCGGCCCGGGCGTATCGTCATTGAACTTCGCGGCTTCCTTCTTTGACTCCGTCCCGGTGGTATGAAACCCGACGCTGTACATGACGGTGTTGGTATCGCTGATGGCACGCAGCGCATCCAACTCGGTCACGTGGCTGCCGTTGTCCGTGGTTTGCGAGAGCAGAAGAATAGCGCGGCGGTAGGTGGTGGGTTGCTGCCGCAGCAGGTTAACCGCGTACACAATCGCATCGAGCACCGCAGCCTGGTTGTCGCCCGGGTCGAGGATGTCGAGCGAGTGACTGATGAAGTTCAGGTTGGACGTGAACCCGTGCAGCAGAATGGGTTTGCTGTCGAAGCCAACTACAGCAACGCGATGATCGACGCCGCCGAGCATGTTGTCGAGCATGGGACCGAGATGCTGGTACTGATCGAGATGCGCGGAGGCATCTCCACCCGTCTGCGCGATGATGACCATCGCCAGCGGCTCGCTGCCGGTGTCCTGTTCAAGGCGCAGCTTCTGCACGACGCCATTGTCGGTAAGGATGAAGTCGTCTGCCTTGAGCGTGTAGACCAGCTCCCCAGACTTGGTTCGTACCAGCGCAGGAACGATGACCAGGTTGGATCTGACCGTGATCGATGCAGTCGGGGGATTCGTCTCGGAGGGTGATTGCGTGGCGGGCGCCGTGCTCTGCGCATGCGCGAACGGCGCGGCGAACAGCGCGAGGTAGCAGAGGATGGCGGCGAAAGGCTTCATGGTGTGCAGGCGGTGCAGACGTTACCAAATCAGTGTAGCGGTTACGCGGATCTGAAAAGTTGGACGAACGGACGCCGCGCAAGTTGCAACCGATGCCAAAAAGAAACGGCCCACCGAGGAGATGGGCCGTTGCAATCCAAAGCCAGCCTAAGGATGCTGGACCACGAGATCATCCGCGAGCCGGAAATGCACAATCGATTCGGCCGGGATGTCGAGGTTGTGATTGCCGGTCAAGCCCGCGATTGCCGTACCGCCGCCTGCCCCGGCCGCAGCTCCAATCGCCAGGCCAACGCCGCCGCTGGCGATTCCGCCAATCAGCATGCCGGCACCCGTCATCCCGCCGATGATGCCGGCCGAGCGGCGTCCCTTACCCTTCCGGGTGCGTACCGTGTCATGCGTGTCGAGCGGGTATTCATAGCCGTTGAGGGTCATGGAGGTGAGCCGCAACTCAAGCACCGAGCGGCCACGGAAGTGTCCGCCGTGATGTGATTCCACGACCCGGCCACTGACCGGCGTATCGTTCGGAATAACCACGTTCCCGTTGCTGAGTACCGGTTCCACCACGTTGCCGTTGAAATGATCACCCGCCTGGCTGGTCCGTACGCTGATGCGCTGATCGATGCGGATCGCGAGCTCCGTGCCTGCGGGGACATCGACGGATACGGCCGGCGGCTGGCCCGGTTGCGATGGCTGTGATGCCATCGGCTGGCCATCCGGCCCCTGCATGGGCGCGCCCTGTCCCGTCGAGGCTAGCGGCGTGATCACCGGGTCCGTGCTGTGGGGCTTGGGTCCGGGCGGCGGTGGTGTGGTCAGCGTCGACACCGCGGGCTGCTGGCCCTGGGCTGCGGGTGGCTGCACGGTCTTGGTGATCGTGTTGCCGTCGCTGTCAACGTACTGAACCTGCTGCGGCGTGTTGGTGGATGTCGCTTGCGACTTGGCCTGATCGAGAGCCTTCTGTTGCTTGCTCGCGCAGCCTGCGAGCAATGCGAGGGTCAAGATTCCGGCACTGCTGAGAAGGACGCGAAACGTTTTTTGAATGGTCATAGGACTCCTTCCATGCGTCTGCATGGCTTGCGAAGAAGGGCTAACGCCACGATCTTGCATGCAGTTGGATGCCTGTCGCGCTGACCGTACTGCCTAAAGCGGAAGAAAGGTTTAATATCGAAACATTATGAGTATCGCGACAACCCTTCTCGAAGAGACATCGTCGAAGCGCCCACAACTGGCCCACCTGAGCGCGCAGTTGGAAGCCCTGCGGATTCAAGGCACCTACTTCAAGCTCCGTGTGCTCGACGACGCGCAGGCTCCGGTGTGCCACTACGATGGCCGCGAGGTCATCAACCTGGCCTCGAACAACTACCTTGGGCTGTGCGATCACCCCAGGCTGCGCGAGGCCGCGACGGCTGCCATCGAGAAGTACGGGGTTGGCTCCGGAGCCGTACGCACCATCGCCGGCACCATGCGCATTCACATCGAGCTCGAAGAAAAGATTGCGCGTTTCAAGGGTGTGGAGGCGTGCGTCGTATTTCAGTCAGGGTTTACGGCGAATGCCGGAACCGTGTCGAGCATCCTTGGCAAAGAAGATTTCATTCTCTCCGACGAGTTGAATCACGCCAGCATCATCGATGGAGCGCGGCTCTCACGCGCGAAGATCAAAGTCTTTCGCCACAAGGATGTCGAGCATGCCGAAGAGCTGTTGAAGGAGATTCAGCATGAGCCCGGACACAAGCTCGTAATCACCGATGGCGTGTTCTCGATGGATGGCGACATCGGTCCGGTAGGATCGCTCGCCTATCTGTGCGAGAAGTACGGCGCGATCATGATGGTGGACGATGCGCATGCCAGCGGCGTGCTGGGACGCAACGGCCGTGGCAGCGTGGACCACTTTGGCTGCACGCAGCGCGTGGATGTGCAGGTCGGAACGCTCTCCAAGGCGATCGGCGCGCTGGGCGGCTATGTGTGCGGCTCGCGCGATCTCATCGACTATCTCTACCATCGCGCACGGCCGTTCCTGTTCTCCACCTCGCATCCGCCCAGCGTTGCGGCGAGCTGCATTGCTGCCTTCGACATTCTCGAGAATGAGCCAGACCGCATCGAGCGGCTATGGTCGAACACCCGTTATTTCCAGGAGCAACTAACGCACGCCGGCTTCGACATCGGCGGCCGTACAACCCCGAAAAGCGAGACGCCGATCACGCCCATCATCATCGGTGATGGCCGAAAGACGATGGAATTTAGCCGCGCAATCTTCGAGCAGGGCGTGATGGCGACCGGCATCGCGTTCCCGACTGTGCCTGAAGGCAAGGCGCGCGTACGCTGCATCATGACCAGCGAACACACGCAGGAGCAGATCGACAAGGCGCTGGAAATTCTGACGGGAACAGCGAAACGGATGGATTTGCTGAGCTAGCGCCGACTAGACCTTCTGCACGCGATGCACATCGCGTACGCCAGGAACCTTGCGCAGATTCTGCGTCAGCCGCGTGAGGTGCCGCAGGTCAAGGGTTTCGATGACGAAGTCGACGTACACAGCCTCGTCATCAGCGGGGCGTGTCTCGACAGACTTGATGTTGGTGCCGTCCTCGGAGATGATGGCCGCGAACTCTTTGAGCAAGCCCGATCGATCGTCGACAAGGATCACGAGCTTCACCGGATACGTAGTCGGCTTGGGAGCTCCGCCGGACGTGGTGCTGGTGCTCTCAGCCCAGGCCACGTCGATGCGGCGATCGGCCTCGTAGAGCAGGTTCTGCACGTTGGGACAGCTGCGGGCGTGGACCGCTACCCCCTTGCCGCGCGTCACGTAGCCAATGATCTCTTCGCCGCGAATCGGGTTGCAACATCGAGCGCGATAGACCAGCAGATCGTCCTGGCCTTCCACCTGCAGCGAGTCCGAGCCTTTGCCGAAGAAGACACGCTTGACCGCCTCCGACATGTGCGCGAGCGTGTTGCCCGTAGTGCCGGATTCGTTGGTGGCGGTCTCGGCGGGAAGCGTGCTTCCGGGCTCGAGCTTGTTCAGCACCTGGCGCGCGGAGAATTTGCCGAAGCCGATGCCGGCCAACAGATCGTCCACTGCAGCGAGGCCATACTCCGCAGCGATGCGCTCGTAGTCCGGGTTCTTGAACTTCTCCAGCGAGAGCTTGTACTTGCGAGCTTCACGCTGCAGCAGCTTGTTGCCGATCTCGACGGCGCGCGCGCGCTGGTTCTCATTCAGCCAGTGCTTGATCTTGTTGCGTGCGCGCGAGCTCTTGGTAAAGCTCAGCCAGTCGCGCGAGGGCGCATGACCGGCCTGCGTGGTGACCTCGACGATGTCGCCATTGCGCAGCCGCGTGCGCAACGGCACGATGCGGCCATTCACCTTGGCGCCGATCGTTGCGTGGCCCACGTCGGTGTGAATCGCATACGCGAAGTCGATCGGGCTCGCGTCCTTGGGCAGCACGATGACTTTGCCCTTCGGCGTGAAGGTGTAGACCTCCTCCGGATACAGGTCGATGCGCAGCGTCGACATGAACTCGTTGGGATCGCTCATCTCCCGCTGCCATTCCATCAACTGGCGCACCCACGCGAGGCGCTGCTCGTCCTTGGCGCTGACGTTGTCCGTAGCCTTGTACTTCCAGTGCGCGGCGATGCCTTCTTCGGCCACGCGGTGCATGTCCTCAGTGCGGATCTGCACCTCGAACTGGTGCCCGCCCTCCGCGATCAGCGTGGTGTGCAGCGACTGGTAAAGGTTCGGCCGCGGCATCGCGATGAAGTCTTTGAAGCGGCCGGGCACAGGACGCCACATGCTGTGCAGCAGGCCGAGTACGGCGTAGCAATCAGACTCGGTCTCGGTGATCACGCGGACGGCAAAGAGGTCGTAGACCTGCTCGACCGGAATGCTGTGCGCGACGAGTTTCTGCTGAATAGAAAAAAGCCGCTTGATGCGCGACTCGACCCGTGCGGTGACGCCGACTTCTTTGAACTTCGTCTCGAGCGTGCCGACGATGCGCTGTAGAAACGCTTCTCCCTCGCCGCGCAGGGAATCGACCTCGGAAGAGAGCTGCGTGTAGGTGAAGGGATCGATGTAGCGGAACGCGAGGTCTTCGAGCTCGCCGCGCAATTTACCCATGCCCAGACGATGCGCCAGCGGCGCATACACGTCGAGCGTCTCGCGCGCGATACGGCGCTGCTTCTCCGGGTTCAGATGCTCGAGCGTGCGCATGTTGTGCAGCCGGTCGGCGAGCTTGATGATGACCACGCGCAAGTCTGTGACCATCGCCAGCAACATCTTGCGGATGTTCTCGGCCTGGTGGTCTTCGCGGTTCGCAAACTTGATCTTGTCGAGCTTGGTGACGCCCTCCACGATGTGCGCGACCTGCTCGCCGAAGCGCTTGGCAATATCGCTGGCGGTAACGTCCGTGTCTTCGACAGCGTCGTGCAAGAGGCCAGCGGCGATGGCCGTTGCGTCCATCTTTAATTCGGCCAGGACTTGCGCCACTTCGAGGGGATGGCCGATGTAGGCCTCGCCCGATGCACGGCGCTGGCCCTCGTGTTTTTGAATGGAGAAGGCCCAGGCAGCGCGGATGAGGTCGAGATCGTCGGCGGGGCGATTGGCTTTGACCGTCTCGATCAGATGCTCGAATCGCGTCTCTAAATCTGCGCGATCGGAGAGGGAAGCTGGAGCAGCCGGCTTTGCCTTCGGAGACGCCGGCGCAAGTTGTGTGGCGGGTCCATCCAGTGCGATGGAGGCCTTTGACACACTTTGAGTATGCGGAACGGCGGGGAGCGCTGCTTCGAGCTCGATGCCGGTTTCGCTGGTTGGGGTTGCGCCGGAGGGAGCGGGCGCGCGGGATTCAGGAGCGCTGGAGTCCGAAGTCTCCGGCCGCACAAATTCCATACTCTATTATACGGGCCGCATGCAGGGCTGTCGTGAAGGGGTAACGCGAGCGTAACGTGGGCGGTGGCAGCGGCAGAACGCCGCTTGGTGAGCCCCTCCGGTCAGGGCTTCACCGCTCCGGGCGTCGGCCGCGGCCCACCCTTTGCCCAGCGGACCATCTCGTCGAAGGCATCGCCAATCTCGTCCTGGGTGAAGTCGCAGTGACCCTCCCGGTCGACCACCTGTTGCACCAGATTCTGTTCTGCCCCCGCCACCTGGACCTCGTCCTCGTACAACTCAAGCTGGCTCAGCTGCACGATAGGATCGTAGATCGTGTGTAGGGCCAGCATGGGGCGGCCCAGCCTGCCGGTCGGCGTGTAGTGGTGCAACATGTAGTTGCGCGCCTGGGGGGACGCGGCGTAGCGCCTTACCTTGGCGTTCAGCTCGAAATCCTCGCCCGCGCTGCTCGCACTGGTGCCGTTGTACACAAAATTCCTGTTATCAAAGGGATTGCCCCCCGCGCGCTGTTGCAGGTCTTTGACGATGAACGTCCAGTACGCAATATCGTGCGCCAGGTTCGCGTCCGTGTGCAGGCCGGTCAGGTTGCGCAGGATGGTTGCGGCAGTCGGATTCGCGCGCAGCGCGTCGTACACCTTGTCGCGATCGGCGATCGTGTCTTCGAAGTTGGCAGGGACCGGCACCAGCGGCGGCATGACCCCCGGAAAGTAGTAATCGAAGGCAGCCCTCATCGCAAACCGGTGATCGAAGTTCACGTACGTCGGGCCCACCGAGCCGCACAGATCGAGGCCGCCCAGGTACGGCTTGGGATTGATCTCCAGCGTGACCGCGACCAGCTGGCCGCCCATCGAGCCGCCCGCCACGTAGGTCTCGTTGGGCTGCCCATACTTCTTGATGAAGTAGCGTCGCAGCGCGTCGGTCTCCGGATAGGCCTGCTCCAGTGCCCATCCGGTCCTCGAAAAAGCGCTCTGAATGACCGCATAATGCCGCTCAAAGAACGGCTGCTCCTGGCCAGTCAGCCGCGCGGCAATGTGGTAGCTGATCGGCTGGAGAGCATACCCGTGATAAAAGACCACCAGCGAGTGGTTCCAGTGCAGCGGTATGTCGATGCGATAAGAAGCGCCGTTGAGCAGGCCGACCTCGGTGATGCCAGCCGGCGACTGCAGTACCTCGTTGTGGGTGGGCGTCGGCGTAGAAGGCGGCCCGGCAGCCTCCAGCCCAGGCGCGGACGCGAGCAGCAGAATTGCCGGGAGGGCGATGGCGGCGAGTGTGGGTCGTCGTGCAGCCATGGGCATGAGGGGTTGGATCATTTTAGCGCGACCCCTTCAGCGGGATAGCTGCGCAAGCCAAAAATTCGCATGGTCACCAAGTCAGGCATCGAGAAGGGAGCGAAAAGCGGCCGCGAGGTTGCGGCCGCCGGGTGATGCCTGCGCTGTGACCCGATCAGCCATCGGCGCTGGTCATCTTCTCCGGCCGCATGTAGCGATCGAACTCCTCTTCGGTCAGGTAGCCAAGCTCGCGATTAGCCTCCCGCAGCGACAGGCCCTTGTGATGCGCCGTCTTGGCCAGCTTGGCCGCCTTGTCGTAGCCAATGTGCTGGTTGAGCGCGGTGACCAGCATCAGGCACTTCTCTACATATTCGTTGATGCGCTGGAGATTCGCCTCCATGCCCTGAACGCAGAACTCGACAAACATGTGCGACGTGTCGGTCAGCAGCCGCACCGAGTGCATGAAGTTGTAAATCATCACCGGCTTGAAGACGTTGAGCTCGAAGTTGCCCTGGCTGCCAGCGAAGGCAATCGCCGCATTGTTGCCGTGCACCTGCACCGCCACCATGGTCATCGCCTCGCTCTGCGTGGGGTTCACCTTGCCCGGCATGATCGAGCTTCCCGGCTCGTTCTCCGGGATGATCAGCTCGCCAATACCGCAGCGCGGCCCCGAGCTCAGCCAGCGAATATCGTTCGCAATCTTCATCATCGACGCCGAGAGCGTCACCAGCGCGCCACTCGCAAACACCAGCTCATCGTGAGCCGAAAGGGCAGCAAACTTGTTGGGATGCGAGCGGAAGGGAAGCCCGGTCAGCTCCGCAATCTTCGCCGCCGCGCGCTCTGCGAACTCCGGATGCGTGTTCAGCCCCGTGCCGACGGCCGTTCCGCCGATCGCCAGCTCATACAGCCCATCCAACGTAGATTCCATCCGCGCAATGTCGCGTGCCAGAAGGCTCGCCCAGCCGCCAATCTCCTGTCCCAGCGTCATCGGCACGGCATCCTGCAGATGCGTACGGCCAATCTTCACGACGGCTTCAAACTCTTTTGCCTTGGCCGCCAGCGCGTCATGCAGATGCTGCACTGCCGGGATCAGCCGCTCTTTCACCGCCGTCGCTGCGGCGATATACATCGCGGTCGGAAACGTGTCATTCGACGACTGCGACATATTGACGTGGTCGTTCGGGTGCACCGGTTTCTTGCTGCCCATCTCGCCGCCGGCAATCTCGATGGCGCGGTTCGAGATCACCTCATTCACATTCATGTTGGTCTGCGTGCCCGAGCCCGTCTGCCAGATGCTCAGGGGGAACTCCTGGTTGTGCTCGCCGGCAATCACCTCATCGGAGGCCTTCACGATCAGATTCATCGTCTCCTTCGGCAGCTTGCCGAGATCGTGGTTCACCAATGCTGCAGCCTTTTTCAAAATCGCAAAGGCACGGATCAACTCCAGCGGCATCCGGTCGTCGCCAATCGCGAAGTGATGCAGCGAGCGCTCGGTCTGCGCTCCCCAGTAATGGTCGGCGGGCACGTCGATCTGCCCCATGCTGTCGGACTCGACACGTACGCCTTTTAGGCTCTCTTCAATCATCCCGGATGTCCTGTTCACGTTGGTATACGCCCCAATTCGCGCCGCTTGCGCACAATCCTCGTGCAGATTCCTTTTTACTCTTCCTTCCAGCGTTGCGAGTTACAAAATGAGAGGGCTTCGGCCCATTCGTTTCGGTAATCGCTCAGCCCCTCCGCACGATAACCCCTTGTTCTTCACCCTTCGATACCGTAGGATCAGGCGCCGGCGTATTGCCCCGGCCTGTGATAACCATCACAGCCAACGATAATCGCAGAAGTGGATTGTTGACCCAGCGAAGGGGAGCAGCTATGGAGAACACCGTTACCATCATCGACAATAGAACCGGGAAGCAATATACCTTCACGGATACGCACGATACGATTCGCGCGATGGATCTGCGCAACATCAAGGTTGCCCCCGATGACTTCGGGATGATGTCCTACGATCCCGCCTTCATGAACACCGCCTCCTGCGAGAGCAGGATCACGTTCATCGATGGCGACAAGGGTATTCTGCGCTACCGCGGCTACGACATTGCCGACCTGGCCGAGCGCTGCAGCTTCCCGCAGGTAGCCTACCTCGTCATCCACGGCGAGCTCCCCGATGCTGAGCAGGAGAGAGAGTGGCTGGCCGCCCTGCGCATTCACATGGGCATCTTCGAGAACATCAAGAAGTTCATGGAAGGCTTCCGCTACGACGCCCATCCCATGGGCATGCTGGTCAGCACCCTGGCCGCGCTCTCCACCTTCTATCCCGACTCCAGGCACGTGCGCGACCATGAGACCCAGATGCACTGCATCCGCCGGATTATCGGCAAGATCCCCATCATCGCGGCCTACGGATACCGCCACAGCAAGGGTCTGGACTACATCTCTCCGGAACCGAAGCTGGGCTATGCCGAAAACTTCATGCATATGTTGTGGGACCGCAGCCCGCTCGAACATCTGAAGCATCCGGTGCTGGCGCGCGCCCTGGACGTGCTGTTCATCCTGCACATCGATCATGAGCAGAACTGTTCGACCAACGCGATGCGCGCGGTGGGCAGTTCGGAAGCGGATCCGTTCCTCTCCATAGCCGGAGCCGCCGCCGCCCTGGCTGGCCCGCTGCACGGCGGCGCCAATGAAGAAGTGCTCAAGATGCTGGACGAGATCGGCAGCATCGACAACATTCCCGCCTTCATCCAGGGAGTCAAAGAGGGCCACCACAAACTGATGGGCTTCGGGCATCGGGTGTACAAGAACTACGATCCCCGCGCCCGCATCATCAAGCGGACGGCGGAAGAAGTCTTCGAGGTCACCGGCCGAAACAAGAAGATCGACCTGGCCATGGAACTGGAGCGGATCGCCCTCGCCGATGAATATTTCGTCTCACGCAAGCTCTACCCTAACGTCGATTTCTACTCCGGCATCATCTACGAGGCGATGGGCCTTGAGGCCAAGATGTTTACGGTGTTATTTGCCATTCCGCGCGCCGTGGGCTGGCTGGCCCAGTGGCAGGAGCTGATCAACGATCCGGCCCAGAAAATCGCTCGCCCGCGACAGATTTACACCGGCTACGAGCGAAGGAAGCTTCCTGATTCTTATACTTATGGAGCTCCATCGGAAGAGTCTCTGGCTTACACCCGCTAGAATGATCGTCGCCGGGAAATTCAGCCCGCCGAAACCTCCAGCCGGGCCGCGCTCATGAAACTTCATGGCGGGCTGATGGGGAGTTCCATCGGCCTGCCAGACCCCTCCCGATTAAATGTAGCGGCGACAACGAGAAGGAAAGGGAAGGTATACATTTCAATGGCCTCCACAAGCTCCATGATCCCCACCAGCTCCCGAATTTTGAACCCCGCTCTGGCTCAGCTCGCCATGAGCGCCGAAGAAGCGGCAGCCCTGATCCAACCCGGATCCATCCTCGGCATGAGCGGCTTTACCGGCTCGGGATATCCAAAGGCCGTACCGACCGCGCTGGCAAAACGCATCCTGGCCGCGCACGAGAAGGGTGAGAGTTTCAAGGTCAGTGTCTTCACCGGCGCGTCCACCGGCCCGGAGCTCGACGGCGCCCTCGCCAAGGCCGACGGCGTCAATCTGCGGCTGCCCTACAGCGGCGACCCCGAGATGCGCAAGCGCATCAACGCCGGCGAGACCGACTACATGGACATCCATCTCAGCCACGTCGCGCAACTGGTCGACTACGGCTTCCTCGGCAAGATGGATGTGGCCATCATCGAGGTCACGGCCATCCTCGAAGACGGGCGCATCGTTCCCAGCTCCTCCATGGGCAACAACACCACCTGGATCAACCGCGCGGACAAGGTCATCCTGGAAGTAAACTCGGCGCAGCCCCTCGAGCTCGAGGGCATGCACGACATCTACTACGGCCTGGGCCTCCCGCCCAACCGCCAGCCCATCCCGCTGCTCCGGTCCGACCAGCGCATTGGCACGCCCTACCTCAAGGTGCCGATGGAGAAGGTGATCGCGGTCGTCTCCACCGACATTGGAGACCGTGCCAGCCCATTCAAAGCGCCCGACGAAGCCTCGCGCAAGATCGCCGCCAACATCATCAACTTCCTCGAGTGGGAGGTAAAGAAAGGTCGCCTGCCCGCCAGCCTTTTGCCGCTGCAGTCCGGCGTCGGAAACATCGCCAATGCCGTGCTCTTCGGTCTGGAAGAGGCGCCGTTCGAAGGCATGACGGGCTACACCGAAGTCATCCAGGATGGCATGGTGCAGCTGCTCGACAAGGGCAAGATCTGCAGCCTCTCCGCGACCGCCTTTTCGCTCAGCCCCGACGGCATTGCCAACATCATGCCGAAGATCGGCAGCTACCGCAAACAGATCGTCATCCGCCAGCAGGAGATCTCCAACAATCCGGAGATCATCCGCCGCATCGGCGTCATCGCGATGAACGCCATGATCGAAGGCGACATCTACGGCAACGTCAACTCCACCCACATCATGGGCACGAGCATGCAGAACGGCATTGGCGGCTCCGGCGACTTCACCCGCAACGGTTATCTCTCGTTCATGATGGCGCCCTCGACTGCCGCCAAGGGCAACATCTCCACCATTGTCCCCATGGTCTCGCACGTGGACCACACCGAGCATGACCTCCAGGTCATGGTCACCGATCAGGGCCTGGCGGACCTGCGCGGGCTATCCCCGAAGAAGCGCGCGCGGCTGATCATCGAAAACTGCTCGCACCCCGACTTCCGTCCGGCGCTGCGCGACTATCTCGATCGCGCGGAGAAGCTCTCTCCCGGCAAACACACGCCCCACCTGCTCGACGAGTCGTTGTCCTGGCACAGCCGCTTCCTCAAGACGGGGAGCATGCTGCCACAGTAACCAAATGCAGCCTCCCATTCCCCTGATCCAACGCAGCAGACGCCCCGAAGCCTCTGCTGCGTTGGATCGGGTGCGTTGCTGCTTAATTCCTCTCCTTGACCCTCCCCGCCAATGAGTTTACGGTCGATTCAAGCGGCGTTTTCGCGATATCGCTGCGAATTTCCTGTCGATACCGCATCCTCCGCGCAACAGCCCTGTGATTCGAGTCACAGTGCGCCCGTTCATCCGCCGCTAACCTTAAGGGCGATGACGAACTCGCGGGCTCTCCCAACACGGGGCCTTCTCCCAGGAGTATCAATGCCTAACAATGTCGACCGAAAGCTGACAGCGTGATGCCAAAAACAGTCGTCATCGGCGGTGGAATCTCCGGCCTCGCGGCCGCCTACTCTCTCCAAAAACTTCAGGGGAAGGACGCCGACTACCTCCTCCTCGAAGCCTCCGACCATCTCGGCGGAAAGATCGTCACCTATGCCGGCCAGGGCTTCCTCATTGAAGGCGGCCCCGATTCGTTCCTCACCCAGAAGCGCGCGGCCCTCGACCTCTGCCGCGAGCTCGGCCTCGGCGACCAGCTCATCGGCTCAAACCATACCGCAACGCCGTCTACCTATGTCCTCAGCAAAGGAAAGCTTCACCCCATGCCCGAGGGCATGATGCTCATGGCCCCCACGATGATCCTCCCCATCCTGCGCTCCCGGCTCATCTCCTGGCCCGGCAAGCTGCGCATGGGCCTCGAGATCTTCATCGGCCGCAACACCACCGTCGCCGACGAAAGCCTCGGCAGCTTCGTGCGCCGCCGCATGGGCTCGGAACTGCTCGCCAAGATCGCCGGTCCGCTGATGGCTGGCATCCACGCCGGCGATCCCGAAGCCCTCAGCCTGCGCAGCACCTTCCCCATGTTCACGGACATGGAAAAGAAGCATCGGAGCCTGATCCTTGGCATGATGAAGCGCAAGAAGGAGCAGGCGTCGCAACCATCGGGAGGCCCCCGTCCGTCCATGTTCACCACGCTCTCGGGCGGCCTGCAGCAGCTCCCCGACGCCATCGCCGCGCGCCTCAACCCGCAGCAGATCAAGCTCAACACCCGCGTGCAATCCATCGCCGCCGACGGCAATCAGTACAGGCTCACCCTCTCCGACGGCTCATCGATCATCGCCGACAACGTCGTCTTCACGACGCCCGCCTACGTCACCGCAGACATCGTCCAGCCGCTCGATCCCGCGCTCGCCGAAAATCTTCGCCGCATCCGCTACGTCTCCACCTCCACCGTCTCGCTCGCCTTCCGCCGCAGCGAAATCACGTGCGACCTCAACGGTTTCGGCTTCATCGTGCCTGCCGCCGAAGGTCGCAAGATCAACGCCTGCTCCTGGTCCTCTACCAAATTCAGTCACCGCGCGCCCGGCGACTTCGTCCTCATGCGCGTCTTCATCGGCGGCGCTTTCTCGGAGGACCTCGCCGAGCAGGACGAAGCAACGCTGATCGACATCGCCCGCCACGAGCTGCGGGAGATCATGGGCATCACTGCAACCCCGGTGCTCGCCCGCGCCTATCAGTGGAGGAAGTCGAACCCGCAATACAACATCGGCCACGGCGCGTTAATCAATGAAATCGACCAACGGGTCTCCGCGCACCCCGGCCTCTACCTCGCCGGCGCAGCCTACCGCGGCTCCGGCATCCCCGACTGCATTCAAAGCGGCGTCGATACTGCCGCAAAGATCGAGCGGCTGCAAAACGCCGCACCCTCCAGCACCATCACTATCTCCGCACCCGTTCCTGTTGCCACTTAGGAGAACCACAATGTCGTCCCCAACCTCAATCAAAGATATTCGTTCGATCCCGATCCCCACCCCTACCAAACATGGACATCCGTCCACGCACCCGCAGCACTCCTCCAGCCACAGCTACTCGGATCAGCCCATGCTGGTCTACTGGGAGATGACCCAGGCGTGCGGCCTCGCCTGCCGTCACTGCCGCGCCGAGGCTGTCTCCACGCCGCATCCCAATGAACTCACCACCGAGGAAGGGAAGAACCTGCTGCATCAGATCGCGGCCTTCAACCACCCCACGCCGCACCTGGTCTTCACTGGCGGCGACCCGCTGCGCCGCAAAGATCTCTTCGAACTCATCGACGAAGCACGCTCGCTCGGCATCAACGTTTCCATCACGCCCAGCGCCACCACGGACCTCACGCTCGAAGTAATGACCAAGCTGAAAGCCCACGGCATCGACAGCTTCGGCCTCAGCCTCGATGGCTCGAACGCCGCCCGCCACGAGGCCGTCCGCGGTGTCGAAGGCTGTTTCGACTGGACCATCGCCGCCGCCCAGGCCGCCGCCTCGCTCGGTGTCCCCATCCAGATCAACACCCTCGTCGCCGAAGAAACCGTCGACGACATTCCTGCAATCTACGAGCTCCTCAAAACCTTCCCGGTCATGCGCTGGAGCCTCTTCTTCCTCATCGAAGTCGGCCGCGGCAAGGTCCTGCAACCGATCTCCAGCGAGCGCGGCGAACAGCTGATGAACTGGATCTACGATCAATCCAAGATCGCCCCCTTCGCCATGGCGACCACCGAAGCTCCGTCCTATCGCCGCGTCGCGCTCAGCCGCATGCGCGCGTCCGGCATGCTGGCCGCCGAGATCGAGCGCACGCCCGTCTACCGAGGCTTCGGCATTCGCGACGGCCACGGCATCATGTTTATCTCCAACCAGGGAGACATCTGCCCCGCCGGCTTCCTCCCGCTCACCCTCGGCAACGTTCGCCACGATCAGCTGCAGGACATCTACCGCAACGCCCCCATGTTCCAGGCGCTGCACAATCCCAACCTGTTCAAGGGCAAGTGCGGCTACTGCGAGTTTCGCGCCCTCTGCGGCGGCTCCCGCGCCCGCGCCTTCGCCGCCACCGGCGACGCACTGGCCAGCGATCCCTTCTGCCACTACGAGCCCGCAGTCCACTAGAAAAGTCTCAGCCGCAAGTACACCGCAATCGTTAGCGGTCTAACCGCACTGTCGGCTTACTGCAAAAACGATTGCGGCACCGTAGACTTCGAGGGCATAGGATGGCTCGCGCACTCCGGGTCCGCCTCGGCGTCACAAAGAATTGTGACCACGGGACACGGAGCCTCGGTTATGACCCGGAACACAATCGGCAGCGGGTCGTCCGGAGAAAAGATGCTGTCGCGCCGAACCCCCAGAAAGATCAGACTCGCCCCCTGCTGGCGGCAATAGTCGACGACCGCATTCGAAATCTCGCTGCCATAGGTCACGCTGCAAACCGGTTCCTCGATTGGGACCTCACTGGTGGCGACCAGGTGTTTCAGCGCGCAGGTCAGCAGTTCGGGCAGCGTGTTGTCATGGCTGGAATGCAGCGTGCGCGGAAGAACATGCAGGCAATGCAGCTGCGCGTCAAGGTTCTTGCAATAGCCGATCGCGGATCGAATCGCCCCCCGTGTCACCGAATGGAAGTCGGTTGCAAAGACTACGGGTCCCGCAGACGCCTGCAGCGGAACCAGATCGCCGGCCACCGGACCAACCGTCATGACCGGGCAGTTGGATTTGCGCATGATCTGTTCGGCCGTAGGTCCGAACGCACCGCGTTTTGAACCGCGCAGCTCGCTGGTTCCGAGAACCACCAGGTTGATCTGGTTTTCTTCGATCGCCTGCGCAATCTTCTCTGCAGGAACTCCCCACTCCAGCTGGCTGGTGCAGCTAAGCCCCAGCCCGATCGCACGTTCTTTCATCTGCCGAAGAATCAGTGCCGCACTGTGGTCCCTCGATCCGCTGCTCTCTCCGCGCGGCGAAGGATCCGTCCTGCATACATGCAGGATGCGCAGGCTGGATTTATTTGCCTGGCAGAAGTTGAATGTTGCCTGGAGCGCGCCCTCATAGTCCGCTGCGCAGTTTGTCGCAAATAGCACCCGCCTAAACGGCGAGGCTGCCTTACTCGATAGGTGTTTCATAGCATATCGCTCCTTGCTCAGCATTCGAGTCTTGCGCGCGCACCGTCGCTGATCTCGGAAGGGAACTCGGATGTGTGCACCGCGACCGCCCGATCACACTAGGGCATCCCGTAGTGCTGCGTTGTGCCTGATTCAATGCGGTTCGAGAGCGAATGGCTGTGATAAATGTCACACACCAAGGATATGAATGAGTTCTTAGCCGATTATGAGGTCGGCTCTGTATCGCTTAAGAACACAGCGTCTCCAATCCCTGCGGCGAGACGACGCGAAAGGACGAGCCATGAATCTCAATCAGGCCTTCCTTCTGAAACTTCCCCAGCGCCCGCGTGACGGTCTCTCGCGACGTGCCCGCCAGGTTCGCCAGCTCCTCATGGGTCAACGCCATCGTGAACCGCATATCGTTCCCATTGCATCCCGCCGCAGCGCGTCCCCAATCCAGCAGAACACCCGCCAGCCGGCCCGCGGTAGATCCTGACAGCGCCAGCCGCCGCGCATCGAAAAACGCCGACTTGTACTCCTCCGACAGCGCCTTGGCCGCCAGCATGCTCGCCTGGCCGTATTTTTCCAAAAACGCCAGCAGCTCGCTGCGCCGAATCTTCTTCACCACGCACGGCTCGATCGTCTCCGCCGTCACCTCGAAGTGCGTCCCCGAGATCGCCGCGCCCATTCCAAGCACGTCTCCTGGAACCGCAATCTTCAGAATATGCGTCTTTCCCTCGCGCGAGGTGCAGGACAGCTTCACCTGACCCATGCACACAATCGTCGCCGCATCGCAGATGTCGTCTTCCTGGAAGATGATCGCGCGCTTGGGCAGCTTCATCTGCATACCCAGGCCCTCGAACTCGACGCGTGCCGGCCCGGATAGGTCGCAAAGTATGCGCAGCGAGCGGTCCGAACAGTTCTTACAGCCCGTGGTCATGTGTGGGTGGGAATGCGTCATGCGAACCTTCTCTCTGGAAAAACAAATGGGAAAATCCTTGTGGATGCGATGCGTCTCTGTGTCGGCGAAGGGCAAAGAGTCTCCCTGTGATCTCGGTCACTGCAATCATTGGTGAGGGCTGTAAAGTTGCTGATGAGGACAAGAGTGATGACAGGAAAACGGGAGTTGCTGGCACGCGATAGTTCGGATCTTTGGGAACGGCTGACCGTTGGCGGCGTCGTTGTCATCCTTATCGCCTTCTTCGTCTTGTTCGTTGCCAACCTCGCGACCACCCTCTGCTCCGCCCAGCTTCCCCGGTAAACTCTTCCCTCCCCAGGGCTCATGACTTCGTCTCCGCGTGAGCGTATCGCTTCCATCCGCACCAGGCGATTCGATCTGCATACGCTCTCGATCTGACCTTCCGGGCCTGCCGACACTCTCATCGCTCTTCCTCGCCGAAGCCGCATAGGTATACGCCCCCCAGGGAATGCAGGTCGCTCCGATAAGCCTGCATCTCCATAAAATGCCAAGCCTGAACATGATGCGGTGATCTGGATCACTAGATTCGCTTATCGCACCATTTCACCGCATATCGGACCCTGGGAACTCAGGGTAGATATCCATCAAGCCACTGTGTTTTCAGCTAGTTACGCCGTTGTTCCCGAAACGGGCGATCAGCCAGTGATTTCTAACTGTCTTCCCTGTGATGAAGGTCACGGTACGCGGGCCGGGGCAAGACTATGGTTGCGATGTTGATGATGTGGCTGACTTCAATCAGTAGTTAGAACAACAAACTTAGCGCGCCAAACAGAGGTGTTTTACATGAGGCAAAAGCCCCGCAGGATAACGAGATTGTTTCTACTGGCAGCGGTGGTTGGGATGCTGACGCTGTGGGGCGCGGGCAGGGCGGCCGCGCAGACGCAGAC
>Ga0210392_10000285_pt1 | contig 35021 bp, 23 predicted proteins | sample IncBWC30OmetaG_FD_161057 | JGI IMG/M metagenome (GOLD analysis project Ga0210392, IMG submission 161057) | Forest soil microbial communities from Barre Woods Harvard Forest LTER site, Petersham, Massachusetts, United States - Inc-BW-C-30-O ... | reverse complement strand
CCGCGCCTCGGTGGTCTGTTTGTCGCGCGTGATGTCGGACAAAATCACCGCGTAGCGCCGCGCGCCGCCGCGACTTTCGCTGCGGAAAGGCATGAGATAGAGCCGCACCGTGCGCGGTTCCGGGTAAGTCAGCTCGAATTCGCGCGCGACCACGGGCAGCGCCGGCGCGGCATCGTCCAGCGACGCCTCGAGCGAAGGCCGCAGGCCGGGCACGAGCCGCCAGAGTGTCTGGCCGGTAAGATCATTTTCACTCAGGCCAATCAGACGCTCGGCGGAGGCGTTGGCATAATCGATGACGCCGTCCGCGCCGATGACGAGCACACCTTCCTGCAGCGTATCGAAAATATCCTCGAAGACCCGGCGCTCGCGCGCGAGACGCTGTACAAGGTTGGTGAGATTGACCGAGTCGAGCTGGTCGAGCCGGCCCAGCACGCGATCGAGGGAAGTGTGTTTTTTCGAGGACATACTAACTGCGCTCACCGCCATAACCGGGATGCCGGCGGTGGTGTTTCACCACTAGAATCCGCAGTTCATCATCCGCGAGGCGATAATAAATTCCAAATGGAAATCGTGGCATAAGAAAACGCCGCCGCACGCTATCAACAGGATGCCAGCAGTGGGGTGCGGCTGAGATTTGTTGCACCGCGGCATCGAATTCATCGAGAAATCGCCGGCCCAGCCCCGACAGCTTCTGCTCATAGAACCGCGCCGATTCAATCAGCTCCGCCTCCACCGCGGAATGATAAACAACTCGCATTACAACGCACGACGGGCAGCTTGCATAACCTGCTCGTGGGAACGCTTGGCGCTTTTCCCGGAAGCCAGCTCCGCGTCGCGTTCCTCCGCCAATTTTATGGTTGCGGTCTCGTTATCCGGATATTTTTCCGCCAGTTCACAATCAATGCTCTGCCACAAAGCCTGGGCCAGCCCCACACGTTCGGCCACGGGCAGCGACATGACCTCACGGGTCAACTGTTCAATCTGCATGAATGGAGACTATGCATCTGCCATGCCTGCGTCAATACACGGGATATGGCCCTACCCAGCCAGAAAATCCATCTGCGCAGGATCGACCTGGCCGGCCAGGAGCTTGCGCAAAAAAAGATCGCGATGCTGCGGGCAGCGGCCCAGGCGCAGGACAGCGTCGCGGTGTTCCTCGGTGCCGTAACCCTTGTGCTGCGCGAGGCCGTAACCGGGAAACCGTGTATCCAACTCGCCCATCAGCCGGTCGCGGGTGACTTTCGCAATGATCGACGCCATCGCGATGCAGAGCGACCGGGCGTCGCCGTGCACCACGCCGACGTGCGGATAGGGGAAATTTTTCAGCTTCAGCCCATCGACAATTATGCGGCATGAAACCGTCGGCTGGAAGTTTTCGCGTTCCTCGAGCGGGGAAAACAAATCCGGCTCGTCGCGTCGGGTGAACACGCCCGGCGGATAGATGCCCTCGAGAGCGCGGCGCATGGCGAGCTTGGTCGCACCGAGGATGTTGTGCTCCTCGATTTCGGACACGTCGGCGACGCCGAAGTTGGCGTGGATCTGCCCCTGGGCGACGAGCGCCTCGAACTCACCCCACAGTTCCTCGCGCTCGGCCGGCGTGAGTTGTTTCGAGTCGTTGACGCGCTGGGCTTTGGTCAGCGCCCAGCGGCTCTCGAGAAACTCGCGCGTCACCAGCACGGCCCCGGCCACGACCGGACCGGCCAGCGCACCGCGGCCGGCCTCGTCCACGCCGATGAGGCTGGCGACGCTCTCGATCTGCTTGAGGTCGAAACCGCGGAGCTGGCGGCGTTTCATGGACAATATTATTTGGCTAGCAACATCTGAAAAGCGTTCATCACCCGTCGCGAATCAGCATCGTCCAATTGTCCGGCAGCAACCAGCACACGGCGGTGGATTGGACGCGCAAGCTCGCAAAGAACCACGCAGCGCCGGCCTGCCGCAATCACCTCAACACGCACCGGCGTAAGCAGCTCATCAGAACGCAGCGGGCAGACCAACACGGTTGGCATCATCTCAAGCTCCGCATCCTGGATGGCCACGAGATTAGGCGCAGACACACCTGTTCTCGACGAGAAAAGCTGGAGTTTCACGGTTCACCGTGGATTGGGAACGATTCATTGATGGCCAGCGTGCGGGCGCACACTTCAGGCGTGTAGGCCTCCCTCATCCGGCGCAGAAAAGCTGCCCGTGAGACGACCGCGGCAGCTCGCTTCGTCGGGGGTTTTGGCTGATGCCCACGCAAACGCTGTTTGGCCGGAAGGGCTTTTTTAACGGCAGCAGAATTCACAGGGAAAAAATACTTCCGGCGCAAAAAACGTCAAGCATGCCGTCAGCTCCCAACCGGGGGCAAGCGCATGCAGTGCAGCCGTTCGCTTCCACGCCAAATCGTGTTATCATATTCCTGTCATGACCTTGCTCCAAGATTGCGAAATGATGTTTTATGTCGTGGACACCCTGGCGCTCCCGTTTGCGATCGTCGTGTTCGTCCTTGAGCAGCGGAAGGAACGGCAGAACGAGGAGGAGGAGATTTTCCAGCGCCTTTCGGACGAGTATCGCGAATTCCTGAAGCTCGTGCTCGATAACGCCGACCTCCACCTGCTTCGCCGCACGGGCACAACGCAGGACTTGACGGACGAGCAAAAGGAGCGGCGCTACGCGATCTTCGGCATCCTCATTTCGCTTTTCGAACGCGCCTACCTGCTCGTTTATGAGGAACACATGGACAAGCATACGCGACGCCTGTGGCAGTCGTGGGCCGACTACATTCTCGAGTGGGTGCGCCGTGCGGAATTTCGCGATGCCCTGCCCCAACTGCTCGAAGGCGAGGACGAGGAATTCACCCGATATATCCAGAAACTGGCCGAGGCGGAGCGAAAATAAAGTATCAAGTGTCAGTTATCAAGTATCAGGAATAAGTGCGAACGCAGCGCGTGCTTGCTACTTGTCACTTGATACTTGGTACTTCTGCGCGGCGTGCAACGCCGCCCTATTCCCACTCCATTTTCGCCTTCGGCTCGGGCAGGGGTAGCTCGGCGAGTTTGCCGGCGGCGGACACCACTTCATAGGCAGTGCGGAAATGCAGCTTGGCGAAATCGCGCAGCGCGGGCGCACCGAACCGCGCGATGATTTGCGTGGCCTGTTCCTTGACCCTGGAATTCGCGCCTTTTTGCAGCGGTTCGCCGAAGCGCTGCGAGAGCTGCTTCATGGCGCGCACGTATTCGGCGCGCGCGACGATGGACGCCGCGGCGACGACCGGGTCCTCCTCGGCCTTGGTGCGCATGCTCAGCTCGAAATTTTTTACGTTCTTTTTGGCCAACTCCGTCTGCACGAGTGGATTTTCGCTGAACTGGTCGAGCAGGCCACGCGGCACCCATTTTTGGTCAAGCGCCTGGGCGAGCGCCGTGGCATGCTGCCAGGCCAGCAGGCGGTTGAGGCTGGCGCGCGGGCGGGCCATGAGCTCGTTGTACTTGTGCATGCTGCACGAACAGATTTTCGCCACGGCGCCAGGCGTGTTGCGGATGATCTCGTCGAGCCTCATGATCTGTGGATCGGCGATTTTCTTGGAGTCCTTCACGCCGGCCTTGAGCCACGCCTCGATGGCGGCTTTGTCGGCAATGACGGTGGCGGCGACGACCGGACCGAAGAAATCGCCCTTGCCGCTCTCGTCGAGACCGGCGTGCGGCTCGAACCAGTCGGGATGCAGCACCTCGTCGTAGCCGAGCTTCGGCGCGCCGGTGATGTCAGCCTCGATGATATTGACGACAAAATCCTCGGTGCCCTTGCCGGCGACGACCACCTTGCCGCTCTCGTAAGCAGTGACGTTGACCTTGGCGTGGTCGCCTTTGAACGCGAAGCGCGCGTAGGCAACCTCGAAGGGCATCCAGCCGCGGGTGTCGAGGAGCGCACGGAGCTTCTCCATCTGCGCGTCATTGAGCTTGATGGTGTAGGTGGAAAGCTTTTTCGGCGCGTCGGCGTCCTCGGATTTCTTGGGCATGGATAAGATTGGCCACAAAATGCACCAAATGCACAGAAAGATTCTCCGGTGCGTAGATTTCGAAAGATCCTATGTAGGAGCCTGCTTGCAGGCGACATTGCCTGCCAAATTCCGTTTCGGCCTTTTCACCGACCTATATCGCCTGCAAGCAGGCTCCTACATCCACGAGTTGACGACGGGCTTTTGTCTGTGCCTGCTCTGCCTTCCGTGGCCAATTTGCTCGTTACCCAAAAAAACGATTTCCAGCGTGCGCTGCTCGGGTGGTATCAGGCCAATGCCCGCGCGTTGCCGTGGCGCGAGGCGCCGTCGCTCTACAAGACGGTCGTGAGCGAGTTCATGCTGCAGCAGACGCAGGTAAAGACCGTGCTGCCCTACTTCGCGCGCTGGCTGGCGGCGTTTCCCAATTTCGAGGCGCTGGCCGCCGCATCCGAGGCGCGCGTCCTCAAGCTATGGGAAGGCCTTGGTTATTACGCGCGGGCGCGCAACCTGCACCGGCTGGCCCAGGCGGTCGCCGAACTGCCGGAGGCACCACGCACCGTCGCTGAGTGGCGCGAGCTGCCTGGCGTGGGGCCCTACACCGCGGCGGCCATCGTCAGCATCGCGTTCGGCGACGCGGCGGCCTGCGTCGATGGCAACGTCGTGCGCATCCTTGCGCGGCTCACCGCCGATGGCAGCAAATTCCGCGACAGCGCGAGCGCTGCCCGGGAACTTTACCCGCTGGCCGATGCGTTGCTCACGCGCGAGGCGCCGGGCGACCACAACCAGGCGATGATGGAGCTCGGCGCAACTCTTTGCACCAAGGGTAACCCGCAATGCCCGGTGTGCCCGGTGCGGGCATTTTGCGCCACGGGACCGCGCGGCGACGCCAAGAAATTCCCCCGGTTTGCCCCAAAAACGACCGAGCGTCGCGCTGTGGTGCGCGTGTGGTGCGAACGCGAAGGGAAGCTTTTGCTGCATCGCGCCACCGCGGGCGCGCAGCGGCTGGCGGAACTGCACGAGCTGCCGACGGCCGAGCAGGTCGGGCTCGAGCCGAAGACCGTCGCGCGCGGCCGATTGCTCCTGCGCCGGACGCGCGCCATCACGCGCTGGCAGATCACGGAGTCGATCTATGCGTGGCCAAAAAAAATCCCTGCGCGCAGCCCGGAGCTGGTTTGGGTTTCGCCGGCCAGACTTGAAAAGGTCTCCCTGTCCGGTCCACACCGCCGATGGGTACGGGAGATTCTGGCACAATCATCCAACGAGAAGTGATGAATCGTTCTCGTTCTCGGTCAGCCGACTGATTCGAGAACGATGCAGCCGCGCCCTACCCGCCTGCCGCGTGAATTACTGGCCGAGCATCCTGGCCAGTTGCTCATCGATCGCGGCACCGCGCAACCCCTTGGCGACGATCTTGCCTTCCCGATCGAGCAGGAAGGTCATGGGAATGCTGTTGATGCCGTATTTTTGGCCGAGTTTGTTGCCCCACCCTTTGCCATCGAAGTATTGCGGCCACACCATGCCATTTTCTTTGATGAAGCTTTTCAGGGTATTTTCATCCTGGTCGAGACTGACACCGATGATTTCAAAGCCTTTGTCATGGTATTTCTTATAGGCGGCGAGAACATTGGGCAGCTCTTCCCGGCACGGTCCGCACCAGGTGGCCCAGAAATCAACCAGTACCACCTTGCCTTTGAATCGGGCGATCGAAAGCGGCTCTCCGGCAAGATCCTTTTCATTGAAATCAGGCAAAGCCACGCCCGGCTTAAAGGCCGACTGAATTTTCATCGTCTCCTTCATCTGATCAAGCGAAGCCAGGGCCTTATCCACATGTTGCCCAGCCTGCGTCTCGGGAAAATCAGCCTTTAACTGCTTAAGCAGCTCTTCGCCTTTGTCATAATCCTTGATCACTTCCACATAGAGCAACCCTTTCATCAGAAGCACCTGCGCCACCGCCTCCGTTTTCTCGTCCTTGTGTTCCGCGAGCAGGGCGTCGAATGCTTTCAGCTCTTCGGCCAATGAGGCCTCGGTATTGGCCCCGGCCTGAATCTTCACCTTGGTTCTTTCAACCAATTGTTGCAGTTTGACCGTCACGTCGGGTTGGGCCGCGGGCGGCGGCGTGGCTTGGCCAAAAGCCCGGACGGCGATAACGGTTAGGCAGGTCACAAGCACCAGCGACGCGATCAATTGTTTGTTTTTCATGGGATGATTAAAAGGGGGCCGCGGGCAGGTTGTTGGAAAACTTTGCTGGCCGACGCAACACATGATTTGGGCCGCGAGCAAGGCTTGAGCTGCCGGTGCAATGCTCGGAGAGCCTTGCCCGGCAGCTCTAACGCAGCTCCCGGCCCCAAAGCAGTGTTGCCCTCCGGGTTGCGCCAGAAAGCGCTTCCGCGGCGTTAGCTCGGAAGGGGATAGCCTCTCCGAGGATACCCCCTTCCGAGCCGCCTTGCGGATAGCGTTTTCTGATCGCAACGGCGGCTCAGCAGAGTTTTTCAACAGCCTGCTACATCAATGCCTCGATGCGCGCCTTCGACGCAATCACATCCTCGACGCTCACATGCGGACTCAGCTCGAGCACGAGGATATGCTCGGGTCGCCAGAAACTGCTCACCATGTTAAAATCGATCACGCCCGAACCGATGGGCTGATGATCGTGGCCTTCGGCATCGACGTCGTGCAGGTGGCACCCAACGAGCCGCGGGGCCATGCGGGCCAGATGCTGCTGATGATCAATGACCCCCAGGCTTTCCTTGATGCGCGCATGGCCGGTGTCGTGCCAGTAGCCGGCCGGGCCGTCGGCCGGCAATGAGTCAAGATAGGGCAAGAAGTCCTCTTCGCGCGGAAGCTCGTCGAATTTCTCGCGGTTTTCGAGGCCGAGCCGGATGTTTTTCCCGGCGGCATAGTCAAAAATCTTCGCGAGGCTGGCCTTGGTTTGCACCCAGAATGGCTCCATTTTTTGCCGCATTCTTTCGCGCGCCTTGGTCAGCACGCGCTGATAACCGGCGTCCTGGGCCGGATTGGCTCCCGGGTGATTTCGCACGTAATCGCGCAGGGCATGAGCCGGGTTGCACCAGAAAAAATGCGCGCTGCCGAGGTGCAGCACCATGGCCCGCGCCTTAACCTGCGCAGCAAAGTCGATCGAGTGTTTCGTATGCCGCAGCCACTGCTCCTGCTCTTGGTAATGGCGCGCGGAAGGCTCGTAAAGATTGGGCGCAGCGTGGTTGACGCCGGGAGGCAGCGGACAAAAATTGTGCACCGTGCTGATTTGGACAACACCCTCTTCGACCGCCTTGAGAATGCCCGGCACGAGGGTGACACGGACGCCGTGGCTCAGCTCGACATGACTGAAGCCAAGATCCGCCAGCTCGCGGAGCATTTCATAGCCATCCTTATGGCGTGATGAGCTCCAGCAGGTCGAGATGGCAAAGGTGGGTTTCACGGAAGTAAAACGCTATCAGACGCCAAACTGGTGCAATAAAAACGTCCCGGCCACAAAATATGGCGGGGACGGCAAAGGACAACAACGGGAAAAGAGGCCGGCTCAGCTGGCGTAGCGCGCGCGGAGCATTTGGTTAAAAGCCGTGGTCTTTTCCTTGCGGCGACGTTTCTCGCAGGGCTTTTCGTAGTAACGCTTGGCGCGGGTACCGCGAATGATGTTTTCGCGTTCAAGCTTCTTTTTCATGCGACGCAGGGCGCGGTCGATGGGCTCGTTCTTGCGGATCTTGATCTCGATGGACATATCGTGGACGGAGGTTGTGCGGTGAAAAAGGGAAGAAATAAGCCCATGAGGGTGGCCGGCGTCAATGGCCTTTTTTTAGACTTCAAATTATAGGTCCTATAGGCCCTATTCCCATCCTACTGTGCCGTCGTCCGATTTCGTCCATCTCCACGTCCATTCCGATTACAGCCTGCTTGACGGCTGCTGTCGCATCGATCGGCTGATGGATCGCGCCTCGGCGCTGGGCATGCCGGCGATTGCGCTGACCGACCACGGCAACCTTTTCGGCGCGATCGAATTCTACAGCGCGGCGAAGGCCAAGGGCCTCAAGGCGCTACTCGGTTGCGAAATCTACCTGGTCGAAGGCTCCCGGCTCGAAAAGAGCGGCCGCGCCGAGGACGGCAAGAGCTACTACCACATGGGTTTGCTCGCGCGCAACCTGACCGGCTACCAAAACCTGCTCAAGCTGGTGAGCGACTCCCACCTGCGCGGTTTCTACTACAAGCCGCGGGCCGATTTCGAGACTCTGGCCAAGCACGCCGACGGCCTCATCGGCTTCACCGGCTGCCTCGCCGCGATCGTGCCGCAGCACCTGATGCATGACCGCTGGGAAGACGCCCAAAAAGCCACCGCCCGCTTCATCGATATTTTCGGCCGGGAGAATTTCTTTGTCGAAATCCAGGACCATGGCATCCCCGAACAGCGCAAAATCGTCCCCGGCCTGCTCAAACTCGCCCAGGAGTTCGGCCTCAAGGTCATTTGTACGAACGACGTCCATTATGTCCGGGCCGAAGACGCCGGTCCGCACGACGCCATGCTTTGCATCCAGACCGGCTCGAAAATCGCCGACGAACAGCGCATGCGCTTCGATACCCCGCAGTTTTACCTCAAAACGCGCGACGAGATGCAGCGGATTTTCGGTGAAGTGCCCGGCGCACTCACCAACACCCTCGCCGTCGCCGAGATGTGCGACCTCGCGATCCCGTTTCCCAAAGGCAGCGAGCGCTACCCGAAATATCCGCTGCCGCCCGAGGTCAAAGCCGATCGCAACGGTTATCTGAAGCAACTCTGTATCGTGGGCCTGAAAAGCCGCTACGGCGTTGACTACGACGCGCCCGGGAGCGCGGCCGATCCCGCGCTCGCGAAGACGCTCGTCGAGCGCCTGGACTACGAACTCAGCATCATCGGCAAGACCGGCTTCATCGATTACTTCCTCGTCGTCTGGGATTTCATCGCCTGGGCCAGGAACAAGGGCATTCCCGTCGGCCCCGGCCGCGGCTCCGGCGCCGGCTGCCTCGTGGCCTACGTGCTCGGCATCACCAACCTCGACCCGCTGCGCTTCAAGCTCCTCTTCGAGCGCTTCCTCAACCCCGAGCGCGTCTCGCCGCCCGACTTCGACATCGACTTTTGCATGCGCCGCCGCGGCGAGGTGATCGACTACGTCCGCGAGAAATACGGCCGCGACTGCGTGGCCAACATCATCACCTATGGCACGCTCGGCGCCAAGATGGTCATCCGCGACGTCGCGCGCGTGAACGACGTGCCCTACGCCGACGCCGACCGCCTCGCGAAGATGATCCCCGACGAGATCAGCATCTCGCTCGAGGATGCGCAGAAGAAATCCGCCGAGCTGCGCGACGAAATCGCCCGGAATCCTGTCGCCAAAAAAATCTTCGACCAGGCGCTCGTCCTCGAAGGCATGGTGCGCAACACCGGCAAGCACGCCGCCGGCATCATCATTACCGACCGTCCGCTCGACGAGTTCGTGCCGCTCACGCTGCAGGAAGGCGACGTCACCGTGCAGTACGACATGAACGCCGTGGGCAAGCTCGGCCTGCTCAAGATGGATTTCCTCGGCCTCAAGACGCTCACCGTCATCGCCGACGCCGTCGAAAACATCCGCCGCACCGTCGACCCGCAGTTCGACATCGAGAAAATCCCCTTTGACGACGCGAAGACCTTCGCGCTGCTCAACACCGGTCGTACCACCGGCGTGTTCCAGCTGGAATCCACCGGCATGCAGGCGCTCTGCCGCCAGATCAACCTCTCCTCCATCGACGAGATCGTGGCCCTCATCGCGCTCTACCGCCCCGGCCCGATGGAATGGATTCCCGACTACATCCGCGGGAAAAAAGACCCGGAGACGATCAAGTTCCCCCACCCGCTCATCGAGGATGTCTGCCGCGAAACCTACGGCGTGATGGTTTACCAGGAGCAGGTCATGGAGGCCGCCCGCGTCATTGCCGGCTACACGCTGGGCGGCGCCGACATGCTCCGCCGCGCCATGGGCAAAAAGGACGCGGTGGCCATGGCCAAGGAACGCGATAACTTTGTCGCCGGCGCCAAAAAGCTCCACGGCATCGACGAAAAAACCTCGAACGCGATCTTCGACATCCTCAACAAGTTCGCCGGCTACGGTTTCAATAAATCGCACTCCGCCGCCTACGCCATCATCAGCTACCAAACCGGCTACCTGAAGGCCAACCACCCCGTGCAGTTCATGGCCGCGGTGCTCTCGAGCGAGCTCGGCAACGGGGAAAAGGCCGCCCATTTCATCGCCGAGTGCGAGGCGATGGGCGTGCAGGTGCTCGGCCCCGACGTGAACGAAAGCCGCGAAAATTTCACGCCGGTGTTTCGGAGAAAAGTCCAGAGTCCAGAGTCAAGAGTCCAGAGCCAGAAAGCTAACCTGCTCTCGACTCTCGACTCTCAGCTCTCGACCTCCACCGAAGAGGCCGCCATTCGCTTCGGCTTGGCCGCCGTCAAGGGCGTGGGCGAGGCCGCCGCGCAGAAAATCATCGCCGAACGCGATGCCCACGGCCCGTTCCGCGACTTCACCGATCTCACCGCACGCGTGGACGGCCGCGCCATCAACAAGCGCGTGCTTGAGCATCTCATCAAGACCGGCGCGTTCGATTTCAGCGGCGCGCCGCGCAAGCAGCTCTTCGATCACATCGACGAAGCCATCGCCGGGGCCGCCTCGGCCGCGCGCGACAAAGCCGCCGGCCAGCACAGCTTCCTCGACGCGCTGGAGGAGCCCACGGCTCCTCATTTCAAATCTCAGATTTCAGATTTCAAATCCCAGGCTTCCACCCCGGCTCCCAGCTCTCGACTCTCGACTCTCGACTCGGCCGCGAACGACTTTTCCTCCTACGACCGCCTCACCTTCGAAAAGGAGTTGCTCGGCTTCTACATCTCCGGCCATCCGATGAACCAGTTCACCGGCCTGGCCGACGCCCTGGACACCTGCGCCGAGGACCAGTTGCTGCAGCAGCCCGACCGCGCCGAATTCCGCATCTGCGGCATCGCCGGCAACATCACCAAGAAACTTTCCAAAAAGGACAACCGGCCCTGGGCCGCGTTCACCCTCGCCACCCGCCGCGCCACCGTGGCGCTCAACATGTTTGCCGACGCTTTCGAGGCCCACGGTCGCAACCTCGTGGAAAACGCGCCCGTGCTCGTGCAGGGCAACATTATCCAGGGCAACGACGGTCCGCGCCTCAACATCAAGGAATGCTACGCTCTCGAGCCCGCGGTCACCGGCCACGTGAAGAAAGTCACCTGGCTGCTCCACCCCGAGCATCCGCAACTGATCGACTTTCTCCGCCGCCTGCGCGCAGCCGTCAACGCCGCGAGCGGCGACACGCGCCTCGAGCTCGCCTTCGTCTTCGACGGGCGCGTCGCGCCGATGGCCGACGCCTCGCCCGGCCTGACCTGGAAACTTACCTCGCAAAGCTTCCAGGAACTCCGCGCCCACCCCGCCGTCGCCGGCGTGCAGCTCGAGACGAAAAAACTCGAGCTCAAGCCCGACCGCCGCTGGGGTAAGCGCTGACCATGTCCGATTCCTCCGCGCTCAACCACGCCGCCCGCATCGTCGCCCTCGCGTCGCGCGAGCAGCCCGCCGACGCCGTGCTGCGCGATTATCTCGTCGATCCGACGCGGACCCGGATGCCGCCCGCCGAAAAACGCGCCGTCGTGCGCGCGGTCTTCACCTATTTTCGCTGGCTACAATGGCTCGAGCCGCGCGACTCGCTGCAAAAACAATTTTCCCAGGCCCTCGCGCTGCAGCAACGCTTCGACGAAAATCCGCTCGCCATCAAAGCCGAGGCCCTGGCCGTGCGCACCGTGCCGGCGTGGCTCCGCGACGAAATGGAACTGCCCGCCGATTTTCTCCGCCAGCTCCAGCGCGACCCCGTGGTCTGGCTGCGCGCCCGTCCGGGCACCGCGGAAAAACTCGCCGCCACACTCGGCGACTGCACGCCGGCCGTTCTCACTCAACCCTCAGCTGCAAACGCCCAACTTTCTGCCGTCCCGCTCACCGCCCTATGCTACACCGGCGACAAAGATCTTTTCCGCACGCCGGAGTTTCAGGCCGGCGCGTTTGAAATCCAGGACCTCGCTTCCCAGTTCGTTGGCCACGCCTGCACGCCTCAACCCGGCGAAACGTGGTGGGACGCCTGCGCCGGCGCCGGCGGCAAGACCCTGCACCTGGCCGACCTCATGCAAAACAAAGGCCTCGTCTGGGCCAGCGACCGCTCCGCGCGCCGCCTCACCGCACTCAAACAGCGTACCGCCCGCGCGAAAATTTTCAATTACCGCACGGCGCCGTGGGACGGCTCCGCCCGCCTGCCCACCAAGACCAAATTCGACGGCATTCTCATTGATGCACCGTGCAGCGGCGTCGGCACCTGGCAGCGCAATCCCCATGCGCGCTGGACTACCACCACCACCGACGTGCGCGAACTCGCCGCGGTCCAGCTGCAGTTGCTCAACCACGCCGCACCCGCGCTCAAGCCCGGCGGCCGCCTCATTTATTCCGTGTGCACGCTCACGCGCAGCGAAACCACCGCCGTGGCCGAAGCCTTCGCCGCCGCGCATCCCGAACTCGAACCACATCCGCTTTTTGGCTCTGGTTCCAGCCAGCTCACCATTCTGCCCCACGAGATCAACGCCAATGGCATGTTCATCGCCGGGTGGAAAAGGCGGATGTAGCCGGCGAATGTTATAGGTAGGGCGCGTTGCCCTCAACGCGCCGCGGCCCGCTCGGGGAGCGAGCCCTACCCGCGCTACCGCGCGAAAAGACCCAATTCGATTCGTATATATCACAGCTCGTAGCAATCGTTCGTCCCCCCCAGCATGAAAAAAATCTCCAAGGAAACCGTCCGGGCCGATTTCAACGACCCGCTGGCCGTCGTTCACTACGCGCGGGCGGCGCATTTCCTCGGACTGTGGGAATCCGAACGCACGTTGATCACGCGTTTTTTTTCCGACCAAACCGCCCCGCTGCTCGAAGCTGGCTGCGGCGCCGGCCGCGTTACGCTCGGCTTGTGGGCAATGGGCTACCGCCACCTCGCCGCTTTCGATTTTGCCGAGGAACTGCTCGACCAGGCCCGCAGCCTCGCCACGGAGCGCGGCGCGCATGCCGTCCATTTTTTCCAGGCCGATGCAACGAATCTCACCAAAACCCAAATCCCCGTTTTCAGTTTTCAACCCGGCGGCGATTTTGCCGGCGCGCTGTTTCTCTTCAACGGCCTCATGCAGATTCCCAGCCGGGAAAACCGCCGCTCGGCGCTGCGTGAATTGCACGCCGTTTGCCGGCCCAGTGCACCGCTGTTGTTCACCACGCACGATCGCGACGACTCACCGGTCGAGCGCAAGTTGTGGCAGCAGGAAACAGAGCGCTGGGCGCGCGGCGAACACGACGTGCGGCTGGTGGAATTCGGAGACCGTTACTTCGAAAACGAGGCCGGCCGCACCTTCATGCACCTGCCCGACCGGGCCGAAATCCTGGCCGACCTTGCCGCGACCGGCTGGCGTCATGAGTTCGACGCCATGCGCCGCGAGATCGCGCGCGAGTCGCACGCCGTGAGGGAGTTCTCCGACGAATGCCGCTTCTGGCTCGCCCGGCGGGACTGCGTGCTTCCAACGTCCAACGCTGAAGGATAGGCAGAAGTAACAGGTATCAAGTAACAAGTAGCCAGCACACGTTGTGCAATTACTCCTGATACTTGAAACTTGGAACCTGATACCTTCCTCCACCACCATCACGATACGACCGCGATACGAGCCCGCTCGAGTGCGGCAGAGAGCTCGGTCAGCTTAAGCGGTTTGCTGATGTAGTCGTCCATGCCGGCGTGCAGGCAAAGTTCACGGTCGCCGAGCATGGCATTGGCCGTGAGCGCGATGATCCAGGGCCGGTCTTTGCGCTCGGGAAATTCCTTCATGATGTTTTTCGTGGCTTCGAGGCCATCCATTTTTGGCATTTGCACATCCATCAGCACAATGTCGTAGCTCTGGCGGCGCACGGCTTCGAGCGCCTCGGCACCATTGACCGCGACGTCGGTGAGATAGCCGAGGCGGGTGAGCATATAAAGCGCCACTCTCTGGTTAACGACATTGTCCTCGGCGAGCAGGATGCGCTCGGAGCGCGTGGGTATGGCCGCCGCCGGCGCGGCCGCGGTGGGATCGGGCGCACGCGGCGACTTCGGCCTGTCTTCCTGCCAGGGGAAAATTTTACTGATCGCATCAAAAATCTGCGATGCCTTGGCCGGCTTGGTGAGACCGATGACAAAGAGGCCTTCCGGCAGGTCGTTGCGCAGGCCGATCGGGGACAGGAGAATCATGGGCAGTTTTTCGCTACCGCCACGTTTTCGAACCTCGCGCCCAAACATCACGCCGTCCATGTCGGGCATCTGCATGTCGACGATGGCAACGTCGAAGGTTTCACCAGAATCGATCAACTGCAAGGCGGCCGGGCCCGAGTCCGCCGTGCGTGGGGCGAAGCCCCAATTTTGGGCGAGCGTGGCGAGGATGCTGCAGTTCGTCGAGTTGTCATCCACGATGAGCAGGCGCTTGCCGGTGAGATGGGTGCGGACTCCGCTGAGGTGAGGCATCGGCTTGTTCGAAGTGACTTCGACGTGAATGGTGAAATGGAACGTCGAGCCTTTGCCCTCTTCGCTTTCCACCCACATGCGACCGCCCATCAGTTCAGCGAGCCGCTGGCTGATGACGAGGCCGAGGCCGGTGCCGCCATATTTGCGCGTGGTCGAGGCATCCACCTGGCTGAACGATTGAAAAAGCCGTTCCATCGCCGCGGCCGGTATGCCAATGCCCGTATCGCGGACCACGAAGTGCAGCTCCATCGCGGCCTGATAGACGGAAGAGGTGGAGAGAGAGAGCACGACTTCACCATGCTCAGTGAACTTGATGGCATTGTTCAGCAGGTTAACCAGGATCTGGCGCAGGCGGTTGATATCTCCACGCACCTCACTGGGCACGTCGGCCGCGATTTCATAGAGTAAATCAAGGCCCTTCTTCGCGGCGTTGGCCGAGACAAGATCGAGCGTCCCCTCCACGCATTCACGCAGGTTGAAGATTTCTTTTTCAAGATCGAGATGGCCGGCCTCGATCTTGGAAAAGTCCAGGATGTCGTTGAGGATGGCCAGCAGCGCATCACCGCTGGAGCGGATCGTGTCGGCAAATTCGTGCTGCTCGGATGAGAGCGGCGATTCGAGCAGGATCGAGGTCATGCCAATGATGCCGTTCATGGGCGTGCGGATCTCGTGGCTCATCATCGCGAGAAACTCGCTTTTGGCGCGATTGGCCGACTCGGCGGCTTTCATGGCCTTGCGCAGCACATCCATCTGGCGTTTCTCCTCGGTGATGTCCACGATCGTCGTGACCTCGTGGATCTGGCCGGTGTGCAGATCGGGGAAACGCCGGCAGGTAAGCAAGGCCCAAACGATGTCGCCGTTTGGATGCAGATAACGCTTCTCCAGCGAGAATACATCAATCTCTTCCCGCACGAGCCGGGCGGTGAGTTCATCCTGCTGGACCAGGTCTTCCGGATGCGTCACTTTTCGATAGGCGTTGGGATCGCTTTGTGCCGCCTCGAGTTCCACCCCGGTGATGCGCATGTGAGCATGGTTGATCAGGCGGGTCTCGGGATGGCCGACGATAACCCAAGCCAGGGCGACCGGCGCAGAGTCGAAAATAGCCTTCAGGCGCACATGCTCCAACTCGGCCTTCTCCTGCATTTTCCTGCGCTCGGTAATATCCACCAGCGTGGTGAGTTCCTGTTGCAGATTCGTGAGAGGATCAAAGAACCCATGCATGGTGTACAAACCCCACACGACCCGCCCGTCGGCCCGAAAATAGCGTTTCTCCATTGAAAAACTCTCGATCTCGCCACTATGGACTCTCGCTTCCTGAGCGCGCTGCTTTTCCCAATCATCAGGATGGATGGCCTTGAGATAGTTTTTGAAATCGTAGGATTGCTCTTTTGTCACGCCGGTGATGTCGGCATGGGCGGCATTTATGATCCGGGTGTGGTTCAGTTTCTTTCCATCTTTCACCTGCAGCCAGGTGATGCCCACCGGGACATGGTCGAAGATAAACCGGTACTGCCTCTCCTTGCTGATCAACTCTTCCTCCACGTGTTTGCGCCCGGTGATGTCGATCCCAATAATGAGATTATTGAGCAAGCGGCCGGTCGCGTCGCGGATGGCTTGAATCTCAAGGTCGACCCAATAGTAATGGCCGCTTTTGTCCTGGTTTAAGACTTCCTTCCGAAAATCATGGCCGAGCTGCAGGGACTTCCGGATTTCTTCCCCCACCGCTGGATCGCCTTGCGGGCCGATGATAAATCTAGCCGCCTCACCGCCCTGCGCCTCGGCTTGGGAATAACCGGTTATACGGGTGAAACTTTCGTTGACCCACTCCACTTTGCCATCGAGGTCCACGATGATGACCGCATTGTTGGTGCGCCTGACAATGTGAGCGAGCCTGAATGCCTCGAGCTCCACCAGCTTTTGCGCCCGGCTTTTCCTCGTGGCCATCAACCAAAACCCCCAGCCACTGAGCAGGCTCACCATCAAGCCGCCGATCAGAATGCTGTACTGAAATGAGTAGCTTCCCGCAGCGGAGAATGCAGGTTTCGCGATAAAACAGACGGTCCAGCCATCGGTGCCATGTCCCATGAGATCGACGTGCCTGAATCCAACCAACTTTCCCTCGTGGAGCCACGGCTCCACGGATGGCACAAGGGTGGAGGCGACCAACGGTTGGTGCGATGCGAGCACGAAGGTTTCGGGTGAAATCACATCACGGCCGTCATACATTTCATAATCGAGTTGTCCGCCCAACAACTTGCTCCAATCTTGGACCATATTATCGAGGCGGATCCGGGCTGAGACCCATCCTTGCAAGCGCTCATGACGCTCTTCCGGCGTGGCTGGCGTCACACCCGTCGAATAAATGGGCGAATACATCAGGCATGCTGGCCGCTTGGTGTTTTCCAAGCGAAGAAAGGTATGCTTCGAAAGCATCGGCCGGCCCGCGAGCATCGCTCGGTCGAGCGCCTCGCGTCTCACCGGATCCGTGGCCACATCCAAGCCGAGCCCAGGCGCATAGTCAAAAGACCGGGCATAACGAATAATATAAAGTTCCGGACGGTCGCCACTGGTTTGCACGGTAAAACCCAATCCGGACTCGGCTTTTGCGCCCGCGACAAACGCGGGCAATTGCCCGCGCGGCACCCGTTGAATATAGGTGAATCCAGCCACGTATTGCTGCACCAGCGGCAAAACGCCAGAGGCAAAGGAATCCCATTCATTCCAATCAAGCACTTCGTTCGCATCCATCAATGCCTGCTCGCTGCGCAAGATTACCTCAAGTTCAAGCAGGTGCTCTTTCAGGTTCCCCATGGGCCGGTCGGTCATTCGCGTGAATCGCTCCGTGTCGGCGATATGCGCCTGCTTTCGCGCAAACCACCACCCCGCGACCGAAAGCGCCACCCCGCCAGCGACAATCGCCAGTGACAGGAAAAGGACGATGCGTTTTGAAAACGCAGCCTTAGGCTCGGTGTTCATGGGTGTAGTGCCCTATTAATATCAAGATACGCAGGACACGAGCCAGTAGTGACGTAAGAATTACAGCAGGCCAAAATAAATGCATCCAAACGGGGTGATCACCCTATCTCAAACGCCAATCAACTTATACAAGAACTTATACAACGGCCCTTTTGTTGTGTGGGTGGCCGGTGAAAAAATTTCGCGCACGCAATCCGCTAATTTCACCTGAATTGTCATTCCGAGCCGTGGGAGGAATCTCTGCTATTCTTTTCGATCAATACCACGCGCGTTCCGTCCGGGTCGATGCAACTGGCCTCGTGTTTGTCATCGGACATCGCCGGTGAAACAAACCCGCCCGTTTGTGCACGCAGAGCGAGGGTTTCGGCCGCCCTGGCCGCATCGGGCACTTCAAGGTAGAATTGCGTAACGGCGCGCGCCGGATCAGCACCCGGTTTCTTTTCGTAGGGCCGCAGGTCGAGATAATCGGTTCCGTCCGGCACCTGCAGGTGGACAGAATGCGGCGCACCCATGCTGCTGTCCCGCCAGACTTCCTTGAACCCGAGAATGTCGCGGTAAAAATGCAACGACGCCTCCAAATTTGAAACCGCCATCGAGGCGGTTAACAAATGGGTGGAGATGCGGGTGGCCGCCAGGTTCTTCCCTTGGTGTTTCAGCAGCTGGCCCTCCGGCTCAAATTGCGTGATTTCAAGGGTGTGGCCGTCGGGATCCTTCACGCTTAAGATCATGTCGCCGATATGGCCCCGCACGGCGGGACCGGTTTTAACCCCGTGGGTGGCGAGCCAATCGTGCACCGCTATAATATTGTCGGTCTCAAGACCGAGATGATCGAGATTATCCCCATTGGGCAGAATTTTCGCGGCGTCCGGGAAAAGCAGGATCACCTGGCGTTCGTTCACCTTGATCACGACCATCTGCAAGTCGCCGTTCGCACGGTGCAGGTCATACGGCTCATCGAATCCCAGATAGTTTTTGTAGAAGGCCCGCGATTTCCCGATGTCGCGCACCCAGAAACCGACGTGGTAGAGAGCGGGAAGGTGGAAATTCCGGCTGGCGCCTTCCGCCGGAAGCCGAATGGCGGCAAGGCCGAAAACCAGCAAGATAAGCCCGAAACGTTTGAAAGAAGCATTCATGGAGTTTTTTCAGGGCTCAATCTTTGGGCAAAAGAACGTGCCAGGCTCGAAGCTAGAGAGAATTACATCATGATGCGACGAATCAAAAGTTTCTTTTTCAAAATCGATTGAACTGATGCTATTAATAGCTGATCATAAGGCCCACCCCGTGAAAAAGCCCTGCTTCATCCCCACCCTGCTGCTCGTCGCCGTCGTCGCGCGAGCAGAGGTTCCGGAAACCACGGGGGTTTTTCCCCTCTCCGCCCGGGAACTCGCGACCGCTCGCGACCGACTCGCGCATGGCGATGCATCGCTCGCGCCCGCCCTGGCTGAACTGCGCGCCGAGGCCGACCGGGCGCTTCAACTCAGGCCCATGTCGGTGATGGACAAGCTCCGCACAACGCCCAGCGGCGACAAGCACGACTACATCAGCCTCGCGCCCTATTGGTGGCCCGATCCCAAAAATCCGAAAGGACCTTATATCCGCCACGATGGCCTGCGAAACCCGGAAGCCGAGAATGAGAAGTTCTCCGATCATGCGGCTTGGGCCAAAGTATCCACGGCGATCAGGACGCTCGGTCTCGCCTATTATTTCACGGGCAACGAAGCCTACGCCGAGCACGCGGCCAAACTGGCGCGAACCTGGTTCCTCGACCCGGCCACGCGCATGAACCCCAATCTAAATTTCGGCCAGTATGTCACGGGCGTGAACGAGGGCCGCGAGGAAGGCATCATTGAGTTCCTTTCGCTCGTCCCGGCCTGTGATTCGCTGACCCTCATCGGCACCTCGCCGGCCTGGACGCAAAAAGATGTGGCAGCGTTCCACGCCTGGCTCGGCGCCTACTTTACCTGGCTGACGGAAAGTCCCACCGGCCGGGCCGAAGCCGCCGCGCTCAACAACCACGGCACATGCGACGATGTACAAATCGCGTACATCGCCCTGCTGCTGGGCAAAACGGACTACGCCAAAAAACTCCTGGTTGATGACTTGCAGAAACGCCTCGCCCAGCAGGTCGAACCCGATGGCCGCCAGCCGCTGGAACTCGCGCGCACCAAGTCGCTCAACTACAGCCTTAAAAACCTGGAAGGACTTTTCGCCCTGGCCGGTCTCGGCGATCGCGTGGGCATTGACTGGTGGCACTATGCCACGCCCGACGGACGGAGCCTTCGCGTCGCGCTGCGCTACCTCGCACCCTATGCGGATCCGGCCAAACCCTGGATACAAAGTGACGTGATCGCGGGCGACCGCACGCGGCTTTTCGCCCTGTTTGCGCAGGCGCTGCACCACGGCGACGATCCCCTCTTCCGTGAAATGATGCACTTTTCCCCGGCCGACGCGCGCTGGCACCTGCTCTGGCCCTAAAACAAGTAACAAGTATCAGGATTAGGAGTCAGGATTCGGGAGTGGTCGGCTATCTTGGAACTTGGCACCTGGCACTTGATACTTTCCTCTGCAGAATTATTTTCCGGCCAGCGCGGGTGTGGTCTTTGGCACGACGACAGGCGGCGCGACCGGCTTCGCGGAGGTGGATTTTTCGGACGGTGAACCCGCCTGCCCTGAGCCTGCCTGCGGTGAGCCTGTCGAACCCGTCGAATGGGTCGGGCGTTTCGTCCACCGGTCGAAATAAACATAAACGACCGGGGTAAGATAGAGCGTGAGGAGTTGGGAGACGACCAGACCGCCGACGACCGCGAGGCCGAGCGGCCGGCGCGAAGTGGAGCCGGCGCCAAGGCCGAGCGCTATGGGCACCGCGCTGGCCATGGCGGCCAGCGTGGTCATCATGATCGGCCGGAAGCGCACCACGCAGGCCTCGTAGATGGCCTTTTCCGGATCGCTCACGCCCCGCTCGCGTTCCGCGGCGAGGGCGAAGTCGATCATCATGATGGCATTCTTCTTCACGATGCCGATGAGCAGGATGATGCCAACGTAGCCCATGATATTGAGCTCCTGTCGGAAGAGCCAAAGTGTAAAGAGCGCGCCGAAGCTGGCCGCAGGCAGGCCGGAGAGAATCGTCAGCGGATGGGCGAAATGCTCGTAAAGAATGCCGAGGACGATGTAGATGACGACCAGGGAGAGAATGATGAGCATGAGCAGGCCCTGCGTGGACGAGGAATAAGCCTGCGCGGAACCGACAAAGTCGCCGTTGATCGTGGCCGGAAGGGTTTTTCGGGCGAGTTTGGTGATGGCCGTCGCCGCATCGCTCAGCGAAGCGCCAGGCTTCAAGTTGTACGACAGCGTGACCGAAGTGAGCTGGCCAAAATGGTTGACCGCCAGCGGGCCGATGTCGCGCCGGAGGGCGGCCACCGTGTCGAGCGGGATGAGTTTGCCGTTGCTCGAGCGGATATAGATGAGCGAGAGCGACCGCGGGTCGGCCTGGAACTCGGGCGCGAGCTCCATAATGACGTAATACTGGTTGGTCGGCGTGTAGATGGTGGAGACTTGGCGCGTGCCGTAGGCATCGTAGAGGGCATTCTCGATTTGCTCGGGCGTAACGCCGAGGGCCGCGGCGCGATCGCGCTGGATATCCACGCGCATCTGCGGGCTGGAGAGCTGCAAGTCGGTATTGACATCGACCAGCTGCGGGAGCGCGCGAAAGCCGGCCTCCATCTTCTGGCTGACCTGGTAGAGTTCGTCCAGATCCGTGCCGTAAAGGGAATATTGATAGAGTGACTTGGTGGACTGGCCACCAATGCGAATCAAGGGCGGCTGTTGCGGATAGCAGCGCAACCCGGGAATCACGGAAAGCTGCGAGCGAAGCTGGTTGACGACAACGGAGGCCGCTGGCCGCTGGTTGCGGGGCTTGAGGCGAAGAATGAGCCGGCCGCTGTTGAGACCTGAGTTGCTGCTGCCACCGCTGCCAAGGGCAGACATGAAAGCTTCGACCGCGGGATTTTTTGCCACGATGGCGGCGGCAGCCTGCTCATGCTGCACCATTTCATCGAATGAGACATTTTGCGCGGCCTCCGTGTAAATAAAAATTTGCCCGATGTCGTCGGTAGGAATGAATCCCCGGGGCAGCAACCAGCCAAAAACGCCGGTGAGCGCGACCGCGAGCAGGGCCGCCCAGACGGTGGCAGAGCGATGGCGCAGGCAGATTTTCAGCGTCCGTTCATAGAGCTCACGCATGTCGTCGAAGACTCGCTCGGTCACCGCATAGAACCGGCCGTGCGCCGTATGCGCGCCGGGGGTGGTGGCGCGCAAAAAGCGGCTGCACAACATGGGCGTGAGCGTGAGCGAAACGAGGCCGGAGACGAGGATGGGCCCCGGTATGGTGACCGGGAACTCGTGCAAAAGCCGGCCGAGGATGCCACCCATGAACAAAATGGGAATGAACACCGCCACCAACGAGATGGTCATCGACAGGATGGTGAACCCGATTTCTCCCGAACCCTTGAGCGCCGCTTCGCGCACACCCATGCCCTGCTCGATGTGGCGGACGATGTTTTCGAGCATGACGATGGCGTCGTCCACCACGAAGCCGACCGAGAGCGTGAGCGCGAGCAACGAGAAATTATCGAGCGTGTAACCGCAAAAATACATCAGCACAAACGTGCCAAGCACGGCCAGGGGAATGGCGATGGCCGGGATGACCGTCGCGGCGAGCGTGCGCAGGAAAAGAAAAATGACGAGGATCACGAGCACGATGGCCAGGACGAGCGTGAACTGCACGTCGTTGACCGACTGGTGCACGGCAACGGACCGGTCGAGAAGGACGTCCAACTTGACCGATCCGGGCAGATTGGCCTGAAAGGCAGGCAGGAGCTTCTTGATGCGATCGACGACCTGCACCGTGTTGGTGCCGGGCTGCTTCTGGACGCCAAGCACGATCGCGCGGTCACCGTTGAACCAATTGGCCACGCGCGTGTCCTGCACGCTGTTGATCACATGGGCGACTTCCCGCAGGCGCACCGGCGCACCGTTGCGATAGGCCACGGCAACATCGCCGAACTCGGCCGCGGTCGCAAGCTGGCCGTTGGCCACGACAGTGAGCGCCTCGTGCGCCCCGCTGAGCAAGCCGGTGGGCAGATCGACGTTCTGCGCGGCCAGCGCCGTGGCCACATCCTCGAGCGCGATGCCGCGGGTCGCGAGCTCGCGCGGATCGACCTCGGCGCGGAGGGCATATTTTTGTGAGCCGTAAATTTGCACCTCCGAGACGCCATCGACCGTGGAGATGCGCTCGGCCAGGTTGCTCTCGGCGTATTCATCCACGGTCGAAAGCGGAAGCGTGGACGAGCTGAGCGCGAGAAAGAGGACGGGCTGGTCGGCGGGGTTGGTTTTGCGAAAAGAAGGCGGCGCAGGCATCTGCTGCGGCAACTGGCGCTGCACGGCGGCAATGGCGGCCTGCACGTCCTGCGCGGCGGCGTCGATATTGCGGTCGAGCGTGAACTGCAGCGTGATCTGCGTGCTGCCGAGCATGCTGGTGGAGGTCATCGAATCGACGCCGGAGATGGTGGAGAATTGTTTCTCCAGCGGCGTGGCCACGGCCGAAGCCATGGTTTCCGGCGTGGCGCCGGGCAGGTTGGCGCTGACCACGATGGTCGGAAAATCGACGTTGGGCAGATCGCTGACGGGCAGGAGGCGATACGCCATGAGGCCGAAGATGCACAACGCCGCGCTGAGCAGCGTGGTCATCACCGGACGGCGGATACAAAGCTCGGGGAGATTCATGGCGTGCGGAAAAAGTTTACCGTCATCGGTTCACCGTTTCGCATTTGCGCGAGGTGCGGCGATTGCCGTGAACCGCGAAAAGCCTCCGGCCTGCGCGCGAGCGCGAATCGTGAACCGTGAACATTGAACCGTGAACCCTTCATGGTGCCGCGGCGGTGGATACACCCACCGGGCGCGCATCGACCTTCGTGCCGGACGCGAGGCGAAGCTGCCCGTCGGTGACGACCGTTTCTCCCGCTTTAAGTCCGCTGGCGATCACCGTGATATCTCCATCCACGCGATCGACTTTGACGCTGCGAAGTTCGACGGTCTGGTCGGGCTTGACGACAAAAACCTGGGTGCCGGCCTGGCCGTTTTGGACGGCGGGCGAAGGCACCACGATGACATCCTCATCCGCGCCAAGTGCGGTCTCAACATTGACCAGTTCGCCGGGCCAAAGCTCGTGGGCGGCGTTGGCAAAAGTGGCCTTCAATAAAACGGTGCCGGTCGTGGAATCGACACTGTTGTCGATGAACTCAAGGGTCCCCTCGGCTTTTTTCGACGCGGCGTCGGTGCCAACCGCAGTGGCGGCGAGTTTTTTTCCGGCGTTGATCGCCAGGCGCACGCGGTCGAGAAAGGTTTCGGGCAGGGAATAGGCGACGGAGATAGGCGCGAGTTGGTTGACGGTAAGCAACACCGTGCTGGCGTCATTGGCTTTGACGAGCGCGCCTTCGTGAAGCTGGAGCTGCCCGGTGCAACCGTCAATCGGCGCGACAATCGAAGCGTAGCTCAGCTGGAGTTCGGCGTTGGCCAGGGCGGCCTCCCTGGCTTGCACGGTGGCCTTGGCAATTTCCGCCGCGGTGACAAATTGCATGTACGTATTTTTTGCGACCAAGGATTGCTCGTCGAGCGGCTTGTAGCGTTCGACGTCGGCATCGGCATGCCTGGCTTGGGCGCGGGCCGTGACAAGGTCAGCCTCGGCCATGTGGACGTTGTTTTCAAACGGGCGCTGGTCGAGCGTGACGAGCAGGTCGCCGGCTTTCACCTCGTCGCCTTCCTTGAAATGAATCCCCGCAATGACGCCATCGACCTGCGACTTCACGGCAACGGTGCGGAGACTTTGCACCGTGCCAATGCTGGTGAGGTTGACGGGGACAGACTGTCTTTTGACCAGGGCCGTCATCACCGGCACGGACGGCGCAGCCGATTTGCCGGCATCGCCGCTACAGGCGGAAATAAGCAGGACAGCCAAGGGTATTAGGACAACGGCAAGGCCGCGGTACAAAAATTTCATGGAAGGAAGATGAGTAGATTGCGCCGGGAGATTTTGCAACCCATGTTGTCTGACGCACACGGCCAGGCAACGTTGCAAACAACCACCCTGAGCAGCAGTGGCTCCCGTGGGTGTTGACTCATCCCCCCCCGGGACGGGCCCACCCAGGTCTTTCAAAACCATTTCGAGAACCGCTGCGCGCCCAACCTACTTCGCTAAAGCTACAATGGCCGGAGACGTTCGCGCCCTACCGCACCATCCATCAGAGATAAAACCTCTACTGAACCAAGCCGGTTTTCTTCACTTCATCGGTATGGCGCACGTCCTTGGCGCGGACGAGATAGATGACTTCCTCGGCGATGTTGGTTGCGTGATCGGCAATGCGCTCGATGGATTTTGAGATAAACATGATCTCGAGGGCACGGCTGATCGTGCCGGGATTTTCGATCATGAAACTGGTGAGCTCGCGGTAAAGCTGGCGGTTGATTTCATCGACCTCGGCGTCGCGTTTGCAGATGGCCAGGGCTTTGTCCGCGTCGCCCGTGAGAAAACAGTCGAGCGCACCGCGGAGCATTTCGGTCGCGATGTTGGCCATGCGCGGAATGTCAATGTACGGCTTGAGCGGTGGTTCGGCGCTGAGGCGGATCGCCCGCTTCGCAATATTGGAAGCCTCATCGCCCACGCGCTCAAGGTCGTGGGAGGCTTTCATCCCAACGATGACCAGGCGCAGCTCGGTCGCGACCGGCGCGCGCAGGTTCATGTAGCGGATGGCTTCGTTATCGATCTCGACTTCGAGGTGATCGAGCTCGTCGTCCGCCGCGATCACCTGGTCGGCCTGCGAAGGGTTGCCCTCCACCAAGGCCTTGATGGCATCGCGCACCTGGCGGATGGCGGTCTCGCCCATGCGGAGCAGCTGACCACGGAGGGATTCAAGTTCGGCGTCAAAGAAACGTTGCATGAAAGAAGTGGGTTCGGGGCAGAAAATCGGCTCAACCGAAACGGCCCGAGACATAGGCCTCGGTCTGCGGATTGGCGGGGTTCATAAAGATGGTCCGGGTCTCGTCGTATTCAATCAATTTTCCCATGTAGAAAAACGCGGTTTTGTCCGAGCAACGCGCGGCCTGCTGCATGTTGTGGGTGACGATGACGACCGTGTAGTTCACCTTTAAACTGTGGATGAGTTCCTCGACCTTGGCGGTGGCGATGGGGTCGAGCGCGGAGCAAGGCTCATCCATCAGGATGATTTCCGGTTTCACGGCAAGCGCGCGGGCGATGCAGAGGCGCTGTTGCTGGCCGCCGGAAAGACTGATGCCGGGGCGTCCGAGCGTGTCCTTCACTTCATCCCACAGCGCCGCCATGCGCAGCGACTCCTCCAGGCGCTGGCGGAGAAAACTTTTCTGGGTCAGTCCGTTCAGGCGCAGGCCGACCAGGACATTTTCCGCGATCGACATGGTGGGAAACGGATTTGATTTCTGGAACACCATGCCAACCCGCCGGCGCACAACCGTGGGCTCGACGCTCGAGCCATAAACATCCTCCCCGAACAGCCGCACGTCGCCCGCGATGCGCGTGCCGGGCGTCAGTTCATGCATGCGGTTGAGCGCGCGGATGAAAGTCGATTTGCCGCAGCCGCTCGGGCCGATGATGGCGGTGACTTTTTTCGCCGGGATGCGGATGGTGATGTCATGCAAGGCCTGCCGCGCACCATACCACAGGGAAAAATTCTTCACCTCAAAGGCGATGGTTTCCTCCGCCATGGCGGGAGCATGGGCCGGCGCGCCACCAGCCGGCACGGCTTGCGGAACAAGTATTTTGGCAGGGACGACGTCAGCCATGGAAGAAGGGCGTTCAGTTGGATTTGTTGTGACCACGGGAAATTACCCTGACGATGATGTTAAGAGTGAGGATCATCCCCATCAAGACAAGCGCGCCGGCCCAAGCCTGGCGATGCCAGTCGTCGTAAGGGGAAATGGCGTAATTGTAGATCTGCAACGGCAAGGCGGCAATGGGTTCGGAAAGATTATGATTCCAGAAGTTATTGCCGAGCGCGGTGAAAAGCAGCGGGGCCGTCTCGCCGGCGATGCGGGCGGTCGCAATAAGAATGCCGGTGATGATGCCCTTGAGGGCGGTTTTGATGACAATCACGGTGATGATTTTCCACCGCGCGATGCCAAGCGCCAGGCCGGCCTCGCGGTAGCTTTGCGGGACAAGGACAAGCACCTCCTCGGTGGTGCGCATGATGAGCGGGATCATCATGAATCCGAGCGCCGCACCGCCGGCATAGGCGGAAAAGGTCTTGAATGGCACGACCAGCAAGGCCCACACCACCACGCCCCAGACGATGGAAGGAATGCCGTTGAGCACGTCGGCGGCGAAACGAATCCAATAGTTGGCGCGATCGGAGCCGTATTCGGCGAGGTACACGCCGCCCATCACACCGATGGGCACGCCGACCACGGCCGCCATGCCGAGCAACATGAGCGTGCCGACGATGGCGTTGGCCATGCCGCCGCCGAGTTCGCCGGTTGGCTTTGGCAGTTGGGTGAAAAAATTCCAGTCCAGGGCCGACGCCCCTTTGCTGACCAGGAAATACAGCACCAAAAACAACGGCGAGATCACGGCCACCGCGCACACCCCCAGGAGCACGCTCATGCCGCGGCTCTTCCATCGGCGCCAGGTTTGGTGGGCGCGGCTGGGTTCAAATGTGTCGGTGGCAGCAGTCATGATGGCTTTACTTGATTTTTCCCATGCCCTGGCCGGTCAGCGTGCGCAGCATGAGCTGGGCCGCGGCATTGACCAAAAACGTGACCACCAGAAGCACGAGGCCGAGCTCGAAGAGCGAACTGATATAGAGATCGGAATTCGCCTCGGTAAATTCGTTGGCGATGACACTCGCCAGCGTGTAACCCGGTGCAAACAGCGACGCGCTGACTTCGGGCCGGTTGCCGATGACCATCGTCACCGCCATCGTCTCGCCCAGGGCCCGGCCCAGCCCGAGCACCGCCGCGCCAAAAATTCCACGACCGGCATAGCTGAGCACGGCGATGCGGATGACCTCCCAATGCGTGGCTCCCAGGGCATACGCCGCCTCGCGCTGCAGATTGGGCACCGAGCGGAGGATTTCGCGGGAAACCGAGGTGATAATAGGCAGGATCATGATCGCCACGACGATGCCCCCGGCAAGCATGCTGACACCATAGATGGGGCCTTTGAAAAACGGCAGATAACCGAGCCAGGAATGGGCGATCCACTGGAAGAGATGATCGCGCAGCCACGGAACCAGCATGAAGATGCCCCACAGGCCGAAAATCACGCTGGGCACGGCGGCGAGCATTTCAATCAGTGTAACGATGGGCTGGCGCAATCTCAATGGCGCCATTTCCGTGAGAAAAAGTGCGGTCGCCACACCCAGTGGCACCGCGATCACGATCGCAAGAAACGAGGACAACAGCGTGCCGAAGATGAAGGGCCACGCGCCATATTCATCCGTCACCGGATCCCATTTTGAACTCGTCAGGAACCCAGGGCCAAACGCAGTCATCGCGAGATGGGCGCCACGGCTGAGTTGCCAGCCAACGAGTGCAATCAAGAGGAGAATCATGCAGGCTGCGCCAATCGCCAGCCAGCGAAACGAACGATCCGGCCAGTGCGAAGTGGCCCTGATCAACGGTGTAGCTTCAGGCAGGATGGCGGACTGGCTCATGACGGAAAAACGGAGGGTGTGTGATTACACCCTCCGTTTGGTTAATTTAAAAGAAACTTTAAGCCCCGATTAATATTTGATTTCACCCACCCGTTTGAGGACGCGTTCCTTCACGCTGTCGGGCAGCGGAGCATAATCAAGCGAAGAGGCCATTTTCTCGCCGTCGCTGTAGGCCCATTTGAGGAACTCGACCAGTTTCTGGCCCTTGACCGGGTCTTTCTGCTGCTCGTAAACGAGCAGCCAGGTCACGCCGGCAATCGGGTACGCATCGGCGCCCGGGGCATTGACCATGGAAAACCGAAAATCGTCCGGGATCGTGGCCGTGGCCAGGGCTGCCACCACCGACTCAATCGTCGGGGTGATGTAATTGCCCGAGGCATTCTTCAGATCGGCATACGGCAGCTTGTTTTGCACGGCATAGATGAGTTCGACATAGCCGATGGAGCCGGGTGATTCCTTGAGTTGACCGGCTACGCCGGCATTGCCCTTGCCACCCAAACCAGCCGGCCAGCTGACCGCGGTACCCTTGCCGGCTTTCGACTTCCAATCCGCGCTTACGTTGGAGAGGTAATCGGTAAAAATGTAGCTGGTACCGCTGCCATCGGAACGATGCACGACGACGATGCCAATGTCGGGCAGTCTCACGCCGGGATTCAGGGCCACAATGGCGGGATCGCGCCAATTGGTGATCTTGCCGAGGAAGATGTTGGCCAGCGTTTCCCCGTCGAGTTTGATCTTCGGGCTGTCCGGAATGTTGTAGCTGATGACCACCGCGCCAGCCACGGTCGGGATGTGCCAGAGCGCGCGGGGCGCCTTGGCGAGATTTTCATCCGACATCGGGCCGTCGGAAGCGCCGAAGTCAACTGTCTCGGCCAGGATCTGCTTCTGGCCGCCGCCTGAGCCGATGGCTTGGTAATTAAATGTTACCGTGGGATCGACTTTGGAATATTCGGAGAACCATTTGGTATAAATGGGTGCAGGGAACGTGGCGCCGGCGCCATTGATCAGCGTCTGGGCGGAAGCGCTGGCGACGGCCACAAGGCCGGTCAACGCGAGGGCGAGAATTTTTTTCGTGTGTAACATGATTGGAACGTTTGGTTAATGGCTGGGTTAAAAACCAAACCGCCGACGCTTGTTGGCGTCGGCGGTGGGTTAGATTTGATTGATTGTTAGAAGTTCAGCTGCATTTGGGAACGGAAGCCATCGGTCTTGGCCTTGGCCGTGGTGCCGGCGGTTGTATCCACCGATTGGGCGATAATGTAGCCGAGCTGGAGCTTCACATCGTTGCCTTTGATGTACCAGCTGCCGCCCAGGTACAACTCCTGCATTTTGTTCATCGTGCCGCCGCTGGGGGCGTATTTGATGCCATCGGACAGATTGACGCCGCGACCATCGGAGTTGACGTAACTGTAGCGCGCGACGCCTTCAAAGGCCTTGGTGATCATGTAAGACGGCTGAACCCAGTAGCCGTGTGGCCTGGCGCCATGGATGGCCGAAGCTCCCAATGGATTTTTGGAACCGAGGAATTCACCCGCGAGGTTGAAACTGCCGACCGTCAAGTCGCCAAAAGCTCCGTAAACCTCCAAGTTCTGGCCGGTGCCGATCAACGCCGCCGTGCCACCTTGATCAGGCAGATAACCGCCTTCGATGCCGCCCTTGAAACTGGCTTTGCTGCATTTGCCGCTGTAGCCAAGGTTGCCCCAATAAGCTAAGTTATTGTTCGTAGAGCCACCGACATTGTTGACGCCAGGCGTTGCATTGGTCGTGGAATTGCCCGTGCTGAATTCATCGCGCTCCGGATTGGTGATCGCGACGTTGTAGAAAATGCCCGAATCTCCCGTGCCGCCGACATAAAGGCCGGTGTGATAGCTGCCGGCGCCGAGGCGGCGGCCGTTGTTGCTTTCAACAAAGTAACGCGTGGCGGGTGAACGCTCGATCGCCTTGAGCGCGCCGCTCGAGGTGGTTTCTTCGTAACCGAACGGAACCTTGCGCAGGCCAGCGTCCACTACGAACGCATCGCTTTGCTTCCACTCAATATAAGCCGCGTCAAAGGATAGATTGGCGAAATCGTAATTAAAAACACCGGTGAAGCCATCGCCGAGCTCAGCCTTGGCGCCGATATATATGCGACGAAGCGCGAAATGCTCGGTCGGCGCCGGATGGGCGCTGGGGGCGGCATTATTGACCGTGGTGCTGATGTCGGCAAACTGGGTTTGGAAACGGCCGGAGAACGTGAGCTTCTGCAGGTACTTGCTCGCGCCGGTCACGACCGGCGTTGCGGTCTTGCCCGAAGCGACATCAGCCGCGATTTGCTTGGCCTCGTCATCGGTGAGGATGCCTTTTTTTACGAGGGCATCGAGCAGTGCTTTGTTATCCTGGGCCAGCGCCACGCTGGCGGCTAGCATCACGCCACCGAGCAGCGCGAGCCATTTTGTAGTACAACGATTTAACATGGTAGTAGGTTTATTTGGTTAGTCTTGAGCAAAGCCCTCCACGAAGGCTGGACTTTGCCTAGGGTCTTTATCCCGCACAATTGTTACGAACTGATGACGGTTGCGTTACAGTCTCGAAAAGATGCGGTAACCTGTGTTGCCAATTCGTAGCAGTAACTCGCTTACCCCCACCCGCTTTGCGACGGCTCAAACTTCGGGCTCAGCCGCCGTCAACTGGATCAAACTCTGCAGCGAGCTGAAATGCTGGCTCAGGTCAAAGTCGCCGCCGAGCCCGCCCACGAGCTTGTCGAACAAATCCTTTTTCGCCGCCTTCAGCGCCTGGATGCGTTCCTCGATCGTGCCCGCCGTGACCATGCGGTAAACGAACACCGTGTTGGTCTGGCCGATGCGGTGCACGCGGTCCACCGCCTGCGCCTCGACGGCGGGGTTCCACCACGGATCGAGCAAAAAGACATAGTCGGCCGCATGCAGGGTGATCCCGGTGCCGGCAGCCTTGAGCGACACCAGCATGACGGCCGCCCCCGCCGCGCCTTGAAAGGCCTGCACGGGTTTTTGCCGGTCCAGCGTCATGCCGGTCAGCTCGTAGCGCGGCAGGTCGGGAAACTGCGCCGCCAGGGCCTCGCGCACGCGGTCCAGCAGCATCACGAACTGCGAAAAGATCACGACCTTGTGCCCGCTGCCCACGATCTCGGCCAGTTTTTCGATGAGGAGGTTGAGCTTGCCGCTGTCGCTCAGCGGCGCCTTCAGCCACGGCAGCAAATCCGGGTCGCAGCAGACCTGGCGCAGCCGCGTGAGCAGGGCGAGAAACCCAAAGCTTTTTTCGCGCATGGCCGCGCTCACATCGTCGCCCAGCCGCTGCACGCCCTCGCCGCAGATGCGCGCATACTCCGTCCGCTGCACATCGGTCATCGGGCACAGCAGGTCCATCTCGACCTTGGGCGGCAATTCCTGCGCGACCTCGTTTTTCGTCCGGCGCAGGATGAACGGCGCGAGCTGCGCGCGCAGCCGTTCCAGCGTACCCGCGCGATCCGTGTTCAACGCGGCCTCGAAACTCGCGCGCGATCCCAGCAGGCCCGGCAGCAGGTAGCGGAAAATCGACCACAAATCGAGCTGCCGGTTTTCCAGCGGCGTGCCGGTGAGCACCAAGCGGTGCCGCGCCCGGATGGCAAAGCAGGCCTGCGTGACCTTGGCGTCGGGGTTCTTGATGAACTGGCCTTCGTCGAGGATCGAGTAGCCGAACTCCACCCCTTCGAGCAGATGCTTGTGCTTGCGGAGCTGCGTGTAGCTCGCGAGCCAGACGACCTCGTCCTTGCGCGAGGTGAAGTCGTGCCCGGTCTTGAGCACGTCCACCACCATCTGCGGGAAAAATTTTGCGCATTCTTCGCGCCAGACCGGCACCACGCTGGCCGGGCACACGACGAGGATGGGCTTGCCCGGCACCGGCCGCACCGACAGCAGCGACGCAACCTGCAGCGTTTTGCCCAGGCCCATTTCATCCGCGAGCAAACCGTGGCAGCCGACTTCGCACAAATGGTGCATCCACTCCACGCCGCGCCGTTGGTAGGGTCGCAAAATCTCCGGCAACGCCTGCGGCGTGATCGATGGCGACAACACGCCCTGCCGCCACGTCTCCATGTCCGCCGAGAGCGTGAGCTTCAGCCGCGTGTCGTTGAAGAGTGAAAAAATCAGGTAGGGCGACAACGCGCCGTCGAGATGCGTCTCCTCGGCATTGCGCCGCCAGGCGCTGAGCGATTCCCATTTTTCGGACGCGAGCGAGATGATGCCCAGGCTGGGCAGGATCACCGGGGCGCCCCCGCGCTTCGTCATCGCCGCAACCTCGTCATCGGTCAGCATCCGTTCGCCCGCGCGGAAAATCCACCGCAGGTTGAGCTTTGCGCCATGGCCGTTGCGACCGGCCTTGCGCTCGGCCACAGCCTCGATTTCCACCGCGCGCGTGCCCTTGAGCAGGTTCGCCACATGCTCGTCGCACTCGACCGTAAAGGCCTTTTGCCACGCCGGCAGCGTGGTCCGGAGAAAATTCGGGATCTCGGTGAGCGATTCGAGCAGGTAGGTGTGCGTGGCCTGGTGGTAATGGAAGTGCGCCTTGCGCGCGTAAGCCGCCAGCCCGATGAGTTTGGTGCGTTCGCTGGCGTTGACCTGGCCATTGCCATTGGCGTGCGCCGCAGCTCCGATCGCCGGCACGCGCGACTTGTCGGCGTTCACCCAGAAGGCCTGGAATTCTATCCCTTCCGTTTTCGTCTTGAACGTGAGCAGCAGCGGGCGGACGGGGCCGGCCGGGAGACTTGGGGCTGGTTTGTGTCCGTTGCCGTTGTTCGCATTCCGGACGTTCGTGCCGTTGCCATTGGGCTTTTCCTCGTCGTCGTCGAAAATAGCTTCCGCCGTCGGCGAGATTTCATCGGCGACAAGTTCCTCGATCTCGTGCAGCCCCGCCACGGCCAGCGCGCGGGCTAGATTCTGGTCGGTCAGCGACGAGCGTACGGCCAGCCCCGCCGCATCCCACTCAATGACAGCGTATTGGTCATGTTTGTCCACCCGGCGGTGCACGATGGCGTCCTTGGTGGTCAGTTCCAGCTCGCGCACCTCGCCATCGCGATAAAGGCGGTGGCCTTCTTCGAGCTGGTTAGCGTTGAAGTGATTTTCCCAATCCAGAGACAGCTTCTCGAACCAAAACTCGAGCGACTGCGGGGTATAGACGCGCTTCGGCCCGTGCTTTTGCATCAGCGTAAAAGAGGGAACATAGATTTCGCGCCCCCCGCAGTGCAATCACTATTTCCCGGTGTTTTGTAATTTTTCTGCGAGAACTTTTCTTTCGGCTTGTGCCGCGCTCGTTGGCGGGCTGCATGATTGAGCGCATGCTGCCACCCAGCGAAAATCCGTCTCCGCGCAAGTCCGCCTTCTGGATCGATGCACTCATGCTGCTCGGGTTGGCCGCCTTCGTGCTGGGCGCGGCCAATGTGGCGGGACAATGGCGGCATCCCCAGCGGCTCACCGTGGACATCGATCTCTCCCCGTGGGCGCTGCCCAAATACGCGCTCTATTCGTTCGCTCGCGGCTGGATCGCTTATTTTTTCTCGCTGGTCTTCACGCTGCTCGTCGCCTCCTGGGCTTACTATGACCAGCGGGCGCGCCGTTTCGTGCTGGTCGCGCTCGACATTCTCCAGAGCCTGCCCGTCCTGGCCTTCCTGCCCGTCATCTTGCTGGCCTTGATCAGGCTTTTTCCCCGCAGCAACGCCGGCCTCGAGCTCGCCTGCGTAATCATGATCTTCACCGGCCAGGTTTGGAACATGGTTTTCAGCTACTACGATTCGCTGCGCGGCACCCCGACCGATTTTCGCATGCTCGCCAAACTTTACGGCTACACCTGGTGGCATCGCTTCTGGCGGGTTGAGCTGCCGTCCGGCGCACAGGGATTGCTCTACAACAGCATGGTCTCGATGGCCGGCGGGTGGTTCTTTCTCGCCGTCACCGAAGCCTCCAATATCGGTGACGCGAGTTATCGCGTCCCCGGCATCGGCTCCTACATGAGCGTGGCCCGGGACCAGGGAAACATTCCGGCGCAAATCTATGCGGTGATCGCCATGAGCGTCGTCATCCTGGTGGTCGACCGTTTGATCTGGTGGCCGCTGGTGGTGTGGTCGCGCAAGTTCAAGCTCGATGACTTCGGCACGGGCACCGCGCCCAAAACTTCCCTGCAGCTCTGGCTCGCCCGTTCCGCTGCCGTGCAAAAAATAACCACGGGCTTTCAGACCCTCAAGAACTGGATCGTTCCGCCGCCCAACCCACCCACCGAGCAAACATCCCTCGTGCCACCGGGCACTCCGCCACCGCACCATGGCCGGCTCAATCGCAGTGTTTATTTTTTATTCCTGATGGCCGTGCTGGTGTTTCTCGCCTGGGGCGCGCACCGGCTGGGCGCGCTGCTCATCCAGGTCAAGCCGGCCGAATGGCTGGAAATCCTTCGTGACGCGGCCCTGAGTTTCACCCGCGTCCTCGCCACCCTGTTGATCGGAACCCTCTGGGCCGTGCCTTTCGGCATCTGGATCGGCCTCAATCCGCGGCTGTCCGGCCGCCTCCAGCCCTTCATCCAGTTTGTGGCAAATTTTCCCGCGCCCATGATCTACGGCTGGCTGCTCGCCCTCGTGCTCCTCGTCGGCGGCAGCCTGCAATGGGGCGCCGTCTTGCTCATGCTCTTCGGCACCCAGTGGTATATTCTTTTCAATGTGATGGGCGCGGCGGCGGCCATTCCCAACGACATCG
>Ga0210392_10000284_pt1 | contig 35243 bp, 37 predicted proteins | sample IncBWC30OmetaG_FD_161057 | JGI IMG/M metagenome (GOLD analysis project Ga0210392, IMG submission 161057) | Forest soil microbial communities from Barre Woods Harvard Forest LTER site, Petersham, Massachusetts, United States - Inc-BW-C-30-O ... | reverse complement strand
TGTCGGCGCCCTCGGTGCCGGTTTTCACAAAATGCGGCGTGGGCAGGACGACGATGTAGGCAATCATCCAATCGTGGATGTTGCAGCCGATCGTGACGACACCCGGTTGGTCAAATAATATGCCCCCTTTTTCTTCGCCGGAGTAAAGGGGCAGCTCGAATTTCTTCGCTTTCGATAGCGAATAAACGTGGTGCTGCACTTTGTCGCGATTGGGAAAGTGCATCGTGGTGCCAACCTGGACCGCGGTAACGTAAGGAATGAACTCCTTGTCTTGCTGGATGATTTCGGCGGTGGTGCCGGCGGGCGCGAGGGCGGGCTCGGGCAGGTCGAGCCGCTTGAACGAGACGACCGCATCGGCGACCGGCGCACTGTTTTGGTCGGTAAGTTTGCAGGCGACATCGGCGGCGGCGAGGCGCAGCGCCAAAGTGAGCAGGAGGGCGAGGCCGGGAAAGCGCATCACGCGCTCAAAATTGGCGGGGAAAGGTGGGCGAGACAAGAGGGTTCACCTGGCGTTTTGCTCCTCGCCAAAACTCTGTCCCGCTGCTCGTTTGGATTTTGCCATGAATTCTTCGCCCCTGCCACGAAATATCGTCACGTTTCATTTTAACCTGCGCGACCCGCAGGGCCGCCTCCTCGACACGTCAAGCGGGGGCGAGCCGGTGATTTACCTCGAAGGCGCGGGTCAGATTATCGACGGGCTGGACGAGCAATTACGCGGTGAGCCGGCCGGGACAAAAAAGACCGTGGGCGTGCCCGCGGCCAAGGCCTATGGCCTGCGCGATGACACGCTGGTGCAGAAAGTGCCGCGCCGGCAGTTGCCGGTTGAGGGTGAGCTGCGTGCGGGCGACCAGTTTCGGGCGGGCGATGACGATCTGGCCCCGGTGGTGACGGTCGCGGCGGTCGAGGGCGATGAGGTGCTGCTCGATGCCAACCATCCGCTGGCCGGAGTGGACCTGAAGTTTGAGGTCGAAATCATCGCCGTGCGGCCGGCCACGGCCGACGAACTGCGCCATGGCCACGCGCATGGGGCTAACGGGCAGGACGGGTGCCACTGAGCTTGGATGAATCTGAATTTCGGAAGCCCGCGGATTTTTATCTTTTCGATCCAGCGGCTGGTTGCCTCAGCATCTTCCGGGCTAGTTCCAGGTTGTTGCGCGCGTCCGTAAAATAAGGATTGAGCTGCAGTGCCAGCTCGAATTGCTCGATGGCTTCCGGCAGCCGGCCCAATTGGGCCAGAATGGAGCCCAAATTGTTGTGGGCCTCGGCGTCACCCGGGTTGATCCGCACATCGGTTTGAAATTGCGCCATGGCGTCGGGCAGGTGTCCCGGCATCTGGCGAAAAGCCATGCCAAGGTTATAGTGTGCATTCTCGTCATCTGGATCGATTCGCGCGGCGGCTTGGAACTGGGCGATGGCGTCGGGCAAATGTCCCGGCATGTCCATCAAGGCCGTGCCAAGGTTGTTATGCGCTTCCGCCGAATCCGGGTCGATCTGCAGGGCGGCTTGGAACTGGGCGATGGCCTCGGACCGTCGACTGGGATTGTATAACAGGGCGCAGCCCAAGTAATCGTGCGCTCGGGCATAGTCGGGTTTTATGCGCAGGGCCTGCTCAAAATAGGCGGCGGCTCCTTGTGGCCGGCCCATGGCAACCCAATCGACCCCGGCGTGAAATTGTTCTTCGGCGTAACGCAGGGTGCCCACCAACAGGCTGACCACTACGGAAAAAAGCAGGGTCGTGATCCAGGCCCAGCGCGCCACGCCACGCCATCGTGGTTTTGTCACTGGGGCGCGCTCCAAACCAAGCACCCCGCACACGGCCAGCAGCACCAGCACCGGCACAAAATCCACCTGGTAGCGCAAATCGGCATAAGTATAAAGGCAGATGGTCAGTGCAAAAATGCCAAAAAGCACGGCCAGCGCCGCGATAAATAAACGCAAGGCGGAGGCTTCGCCCGGGGTCCGTCCCTGCCAGGCCAGCGGCGCCGCCGCCGCCATCCACACCAAGGGAAGGTTGGTCAGGACGCCAAACGGATTTTCCGCGCCCAACTGGCCGGCCGGAGCCGGTGGCACCTTGATGTCGTTCACAAAGGGAAAAGAGCCGTGCCAGCGCAGCGGCTGCAAAAAATAGATCCGAAAATTGAACCAAAGATATTTCAGGCTGAACATATGCGATACCGCGCGCTCCTTTACTCCGGCCAGCGCGTAAGGCATGCCGAAATCAAACGGACTGTCGAAACGCAGGTAATTATAGAGCATCAGCCCGGACCCGATGAGGGTAATCGGAACCACCGCGGCGGCGAGGAGGCGGGCGGCGACAAACCATCGCGGCCGGTCGTGGGCGGGTGCGAAGCTCCAGGCGTGGACGACCGGCACCAGCAGGATGACCGCGCCAAGCAGAACGTTCGGCCGCGCGCCCACGGCCAGCCCGTAGGCGAGGCTGGCCGCTGCCAGCCACCAGCATCGCCGGGCTGGATCATGCAGGGCGCGCCAGATGCCGACCAGCGCCAGCATCACCATGGCGTAAGCACAACTGATTGCCACTTCGTACACCTCCGGCCGTTGCAACATTGCCGGCACGCAGGTCGCCGAGCCCAACGCAAGGGCACAAACCGCCACCACGGCCCCGGGAACTTCCTGAAAATATCGCCGTCGAAGCGCGCAGAGCAACGCCACGCTCGCGAGAAAGCCGATCGAGCAAAAAACCGCCACCGCCTGCTTGTGAAACAAATAGTGCCCGGTCAGCGCGGCATAAGGCCAGAAAAGCACCAGCGCCGGGGTGACACCATAATAGAGATAGATTTTGCCATTGTAGTAACTCAGGTCGTGCAAGTGGGCTCCCTCCCGAAAAGCCGTGTTCGTTGCCGGATCATAAGGATCGGCCAAATTTGCCAGTCCGGGCGGAGCCTCCTGTTTCAGGTTGAGCTGGCCGCTGCGAAAACCCTGCACCAGCAGGTTGTAATAGGCATCGGCTGGATCGCTGATGTCATACATTTGCCGCACCGTCGACCGGGCGGTCCACGCATAAAAGGCCAGGATGAACACGGCAACGGCACCCAGGAGAACGCGTGAGCAAATTCGGCCCATCTTGGTTCCCGAGGGATCAAAAGATTGAGGCATGCGGCTTAAGAAAGTTGAGTTTCAACGATGGCCATCATCCCGGCGGTTGCCACCCTTTCTTTTTTTGGAAAAAGAAAATTTCTCTTTTGCGTTCCGACCGGTCTTGGCGTGAGAACTATGGCCCCATGAAAATCCTTGGCATCGACATCGGCGGCTCGGCGATCAAAGGCGCGCCGATCGAAACGCAAACGGGGCTTTTGCTGGCCGAACGCCATCGCATTGAGACGCCCGAGCCCGTCACACCGGCCAGGATGGCGAAACTGGTGGCTGGGATTGCCGGACATTTCCACTGGCGCGGGCCGATCGGGATCGGGTTCCCGGGTGTCATCCAGGGGTCGCGCATCCTGACCTCGGCTAATATGCACAAAGGCTTCATCGGGCTCGACGGCGGGAAAATTTTTTCCAAGGCCACGGGTTGCCGCGTGGCGCTGGTCAACGACGCGGCGGCGGCCGGCCTGGCGGAAATGACGTTTGGCGCGGGGCGCAAGTTTGGCGGCAAGGCGCTGCTGCTCACGCTCGGCACGGGCGTGGGCTCGGTGCTGTTTCATCAGGGGGCAATTTTTCCCTGCGAGCTGGGCCACCTGCCCTTCAAGGGTAAGGATGCGGAAAAGCTTGTCGCCGCCTCGGTGCGCAAAAAGAAAAACCTTTCTTGGGGCGAGTGGAGCCGCGAACTGAATGGTTATCTATCCCTGCTGGAAAACATTCTCTGGCCGGAACTCATCATCATCGGCGGCGGGGTGAGCGCCAAGCACGAGAAATTTTTCCACTATCTCAAGCTGCGCACCAAGGTCGTGCCGGCGGAATTTCTCAATCAGGCGGGCATCGTCGGCGCCGCGTTGTGGGCCGCGCGGGCTGGGAAGTAGCGAGCAGTGAGCAGACGGAGGCCGCCGCCCGGCCGCGAAAGACTGCGTGACTTGTCATGAACTGTAGGAGCCTGCTTGCAGGCGATCTTGCTCGAAATCCAAAGGTCGCCTGCAAGCAGGCTCCTACAATGAAAAATAAAACTATCCCCGCCGGATTTCCGAGCCCTGAAAGCGGATTTGCAGGCGGAAGACTTTCTTCACGCGGCATTGGATGAGGCCGGTGGCGAGGTCGACTTTCTCGGGGACTTCGATGCGATGAAGATCGACGATGGCGTGATAGCCGCGCTCGGAAAACACATCGATCAACATGGCGAGCGCCAGCGGGTCATCGAGCAGGAGGTCCTCGGTGTTGATGAGCGCGAGGCCGGAAATGGCGTGGCGCAGCACGATCGGCATGAGCTTCTTGTCGATGAAGGTGACGACGCTTTGGAAAAGTTCCGTGCGCTCCAGTTCGTAGGCATCCAGGCGCCTGACCAGTTCCTGCCGCGCATGGATGACGATTTCGCTGGCCACGGGCACCACGCGCAGGCGGTCGTGCGTCTGCGGGTCGAGCTCGAGGGTGCTTTGGTACTGTGATTCCTGCAGGATGTTTTGCTCAACTTCCTCGATCGAGCCCTGCGCGTTGATGAAGTGGTAGTGGAAAATTTCCTTCAGCGACTGGAGCGCCCCCCAGGTTTCCTCCTTGAAAACGCGGTAGCGGCGGCGCGCGAGTTCCTCGTCGTAATCGGTCACGCGCTCTTCCTGCAGTTCGCCCATGCCGCTGCGGCGGACTTCCTCGTTGTGGGCGCGCACGGCCCGGCCGCGGTTGAGCTGGCGGGCAATGCTGGTTTTTTCATCCACGAAAAGCACCATGATGTGCACGGTGGGCTGGCGGAAATGAATGCCCACCGGCGTGCGGTAATATTCGTGGCGGAGCTGGTGCATGTGGTCGATGAGCAGTTTCAGGCATTCGACCTGCACTTTCGTGCGCGGAAAGCCGTCGAGGATGACGCCGTCGCGAAATTCCGGGCGCAGCAGGCGGCGCAAAAGCAGGCCGACGACTTCGCGGTCGCCGACCATGCCGCCGGCATCCTTGATGCGTTTCGCTTCGGGCGTGTCCAGCAGGGCGCTGATGACGATGGGCGGGCAGGTGAGGCCGCGGGCGCGGGCGATGAAGGCGGTGTTGGTGCCCTTGCCGGCGCCGGGCGCGCCGCCGAGCAGGATGATTTCCTTGGGGAAACGCAGGTTTTCCCGGCCGACATCGGCCTCGAGATCCTGCCAGACCGACTCAAAAATGAGTTGGGCGTCCTTGATTTCAAGGTCGGGCAGGCGGGCGCTATGGCCGGGGGTTGGCGCCGGTACGGGCGCGGTTGGCTTGGTTGAGGGGGGTGGTGTCATGGCGCGTTGGGGGGAGGCACGGCCAACATGACGGATTTCCCGGGGGGATTCGATAAAAGAAATCAAGTCATTGCACTCAGCGTTTATATCGCCTTTTTCGGCGGCGCGAGTCCAAGTCCATGTCTGTAGCAGCTTGTCAGGGCTTTGCTTCCTTGAGCACGTAATCGTCTCCTAGAGCTTGGTGGATAAACGGCCGCTTACGCACGGCGTAGTCGTCAGTATCCATTACTCTCTCCGTAACTATCTGCCGCTTGCACGCGCAATATTGCGTAACCAGTTCAGGATGCTGCATGAGTCGCTCCTTGAACGTCCGAAAGCGACGAACTTCGTCGGACGCGCGATAGACGACATGAATATAAATAAGAAACGGTTCATCGAACCAGCGGTATAGACCAAGATACATCGGCCTTTCCTCGGGCCACGGGCGAGAAAACTCCGGACCTTGCCGACTGAAGCCAATCGCCAAAAGGAATGTCCTCGTCTCGTTCAGGAAGCCGTCCTCGTAAAGCGCCAAGAGATCAATTATTCGTTTTCCGCCACATCCAGGGATGGACGTGCTGCCGATATGCTCTATCGCTAGAAACGGCGGCAGTGGGCTTAAGGCCGAAATTAGCGACCGCACGACTTCGGGATATCTCGGATCCCATTCGTGATACTCGGCAGACGGCTTCGATGCGGGATGGAGCAACGGTTGCATTTCTGACTGGCCGAACATCTCAGATATGCAGTGCGAGGACAAGCATGGCGAAAACGCTCATTGCTCTCCTTGCGAGAATCGCGCGTCGGTTTATTTTACCGGTCGGTAGCGCATCTCATTTCTGGCCGATTCGCGCGCGCAGCTCTTCGACCGTCGTGAACTTCCCCGCCTGCATGGTGCGGATTTTCTTTGCGGTGGCCCGCTTCCAAGCCGGCGTCTCACGCTTCAAGTGAAGCATATACAACTGAAGCTCCTGACGCTCGCGCTGTGAGAGGCGCGAAATACCCTGCTTCAGCTCAAGGATGCTCATGGGCTTAATTTGGCGTTGGTAAGCTCCGCGGTCAAGTGGCGCTTTCTTACGGCCGGGTCGCCGCCCTGGCTACAATGACCGATGACGCGAGCATCGCGCCGGGCGATCGCGCGGCTACTTATTATCCGGCGCCGCCAGCTTGTTGATGATGGGCGCGAGGCGGCTCAGGCCGATGCTGGGCGGCGGAGTGGAATCAATGAGGGCCAGGAATTTTTCGCGGCGCTCGAGCAGCAGTTGGCGCACGGCGGCTTTTTGCCGGTCGTCGAGCTGCAGTTCGGTGGTCAGATGGTCGAGGGTGAGCGGCACGACAATGGCCGGGGTCATGCCCTCGATGGGCTCGGCAAAAACGGGAAGCTTGAGGACGCTGCCGCCCGAGGGCAGGGACTCGACGATGGGCAGCGAGGACTTGGCGCGCTCGGCCTGGCGCTCCAGGTAGTGTTTGTGCATTTTTTCAAATTTCTCGTGCTGGGCGGGCGTGAGCAGGGCGTCAATTTTCTGATGGAGGTCGTGGTTGATCGCGTCGAGTTTCTGGCGGAAGGCGTCGATGTCGGGCTTGATCCGCTCGATCTCGGCGTTGATTTGCGCAATGGTGGAAGCGTCGTTAAGCGGCAGCCGGACATCCACATTGCGATCCCTGACTTCACCCAGCAGGTTGACGGGTGGTGCGAGCAGGGGGCAATGATGCTGCGTCCAGACACTCGCCCCAAAGCCGGCGGCAAAAACGAGAACGGTGAGTGCGGCGATGAGGAGGCGCAGCTTCATGGGACGGCGGTATAGGAGTCGGCTTGGGCGGAAATCTGCCGCCAGTCCGCCAGTGCGACCTGGTTAACCTTTTGGATATTGTGGGTGTGGACGAGCACGACGAAGGCAAGACAAGCGGCGGCGGTGCAGGCGGCGACAAAAAAACGGTCGGCGGCGTCGCGGACGGAGAAGGTCTGCAGGCGCAGGGTGCGGAGCACACGGTCGGCGAAATCGGGCGGCAATTGGGCGGCGGCGCGGGTGCGGAGCGCGGACCAGGCTTCGGAAAAATCAGGTGTCGTGTTCATAAATGGCGCGGAGTTGTTCGCGGGCGCGGTGCAGGCGGGCTTTGATGGCAGAGACGGTGGTGTGGGTGATGGCGGCCATCTCGGTCTGGCTGCGGCCCTCCTGCGCGAGCGCGATGAGCACGCGGTCCTTGGGTTTCAATTGTTGCAGGGCGTGGCGGAGGGCATCCAGTTCGGCCGAGTCGACGGGGACATTGGTTTCAGCGATGGTTTCTTCGTGTTCAGTTTCGATCGGCGTGAAAAACCGGCGCCATTTCTCGCGGCGCAGGTGGTCGATGCAGCTGTTGCGGGCCAGGCGGAAAAGCCAGGCCTCGAAACGCTCGGGATCATCGAGCCGGCCGAGGGAGCGAAACATTTTGATGAAAATAATCTGGGTGAGATCCTCCACCGAGTCGCTGCGGCCGGTGATCGCATAGGCAAAACCAGCCATCCGCTGTTGGTAGCGGCCAATGAGCTCGCGCTGGGCGGTATCGCGGCCTCGTTGCGCCTCACGCACGAGATCGGCCAATGCCGTCGAGTCGGTGATGTCCATACTTTATGCATTGCTTGTGACCGGCTTGACGCGATTTGTCGCGTGAAAGTTGCGGAAAATCGGCAAAAATCCAGGCCGGCCGCATGGCATGCAAAGTGCCGTGTCCGCGGTGGGCGGCGGCTGCAAGTTGCAAGGAGCGAGGCCGGTCGAAAATCCTCATGATCGATCATAAAACATTACCCAGAAGAGGCTAGCAACGGATGCAGCCAGGTTGGCATGACTTGGGCAGTGGCCAAGGGAGAACTCCTTCCATGATTACCTGGGTCATCACGCTTTTTCTTCTCGCGGTGGTTTTCAGCGTGGTGGGATTTTTCGGAACTGATCCGGGGTTTGTGGGTCAGTCGGCGTGTATTCTGGCCGGCTGCTTTTTTATCTTTGCGCTGATAATTTTATTCCGAAACCACAAACATCACCGAATCCATTGAGTGCGAGTCCTTTTTTGCAGGGCAATATTTTTTGAATTCCCGGGGCGAGAGCTTCGGGATTGTTAGTTGAAGCTGGACCTGGCGGGGCTGCCTTAGGTGGCCCCGCCTCGGCTTTTCTAGTTGGCCTGCATCGAACAACGGTTAGCTTAGACGAACATTATGCGTGTCCTCATCGTCGATGACGAACTGGGTATCCGCAAAACCACTGCCATCGCTGTTGAAACGATGGGCTACGAGGTGGTGAGCGTACCAAGCGGTGTTCGTGCGTTGAAAACGCTCGAGACGGAGTCATTTGACGTGTCCTTTCTGGACCTTAATCTCGGTGGCGAGGACGGCCTCGAGGTGCTCGACAAGCTGCTCAAGGCCGCGCCCGACATGGCGGTCGTGATGTTCACCGCCTACGCCACCATCAGCGCCGCGGTCGAGGCGATGCGCAAAGGCGCGTTTGATTTTATCCCCAAGCCCTTCACCCCCGACCAGATTCGCCAGGTGCTCGGGAAAATCGCCAAGACCCGCTCGCTGGAGCGGCGGGTGAAACAGCTTGAGACCCAGCTGGCCGACGAATCGCCCGAGATCGACCTCAGCTCCGCGGAAATCCCGCTGCAGAAGACGCTTTCCGTCGCTTTCAAGGCGGCGGAAACACCCGCCACCATTCTCATCCTCGGCCCGAGCGGCACGGGCAAAAGCGTGCTCGCGCGCGAAATTCACCGCCGCGGCGCGCAGCGCGACGCACCCTTTGTCACGGTCAATTGTCCTTCGCTCTCGCGCGAGCTGCTCGAAAGCGAACTCTTCGGCCACGTCAAAGGTTCATTCACCGGCGCCGTCGTTGACACCCTCGGGAAAGTCGCCGCCGCCGAGGGTGGCACGCTCTTCCTTGATGAAATCGGCGAAATGCCGCTGGAGATCCAACCCAAGCTGCTGCGTCTCTTGCAGGAACGCGAATACGAGCGCGTCGGTGAAGCGAAACCCCGCAAGGCCACCGTGCGCGTCATCGCCGCCACCAACCGCGACCTGGCCGAGGAAGTCAAAGCCGCCCGTTTCCGCGAAGATCTTTTCTATCGCCTCAATGTCATCAACGTGGCGTTGCCCGGTCTCAAGGACCGTCCGGCCGACTTGTCGCGGCTGACCGACAATTACCTGAAATTTTTTGCCGGCCGCATGGGTCGGAAAACCACCGGCTTCTCGCCGCAAGTGCGCGACGCCTTCGCCGCCTACGGCTGGCCCGGCAACCTGCGCGAGCTGCGCAACGTCGTCGAGCGGGCCGTCATCCTCGCGGGCGGCCCCACGATCGAGCTGGCCGATCTGCCGGATAATTTTATGCGCACCTCGCCCGAATCCGCCCTCGCCGTCGGGGCGCGCGTGACGATCAGCGAGCTGGAGGCCGCGCATGTGCGGCGCGTCATCGGCCTGGCCAAAAATCTCGACGAGGCCGCGCGCATCCTCGGCATCGACCCGGCGACCCTTTATCGCAAACGACAAAAACTCGGGTTGATGTGATGCTCCATGCTTCGCCCGCGCCTTAACCTCAGCACCCGCCTCTACCTCGGCCTGCTGCCACTCCTGCTGCTTTCCATCGCGGTCGGTCTCTGTGCCATTTACACCTGCAACGAGCTCGCGCACGCCATTGAGCACGAGTTGTTCCCCAGCTATGACGCCCTGCGCGGCTGCAATGATATGCGCGAGGCGGCCACCCTCATGGACAGCGCCCTCGCCACCGCCCAGCGCGGCGACGCCCTGGCGGCTCGCGCCGCCTACGCCAGGCAGCGCGGGCGTTTTGAAAAATCCTTCCATGAACAGGAGCTCGCTTCCACCGGCACCTCGCGCGTCCCCCTGATCCAGAAACTCGACGTGGCCTACGGCAAATTTGCCGCGCAGGGCAACAAGCTCCTGACCGAAGGCACCGCCTCGCCGCTTGCCAGCTACCGGGAAACCGAATCCGCCCTTAACGCCACGCTCGAGGCCATCAAGGACATCACCCAGCGCGATTTCGACGAGCTTAAGCGGGCCGAGCAACAGGCCACGCACCTGGCGCAGCTCAGCAAGGATTTTCTCATCGCGGCCATGGTCGCGGCGATTCTGCTTTCGGTGTTTTTGTCCTATCGTCTTTCCCGCTCGTTCCTGCGTCCCATCCAGGCCCTCAAGGATTCCGCGGTCGCGCTCGGCGAAGGCCGGCTCGACCGCGATGTGCCGGTGGACTCCGATGACGAGCTCGGGGAACTGGCCGGCGCCTTCAATGCCATGGTGGCCAAGCTTCGCCTCTACCGCCAGGCCGCCACGGAAAAAATGCTCCTCACGCAGCGCACGATGGAAGCCACGCTCACCTCCGTGCCCGACCCGGTTTTCATCGTCTCGCGCACGGGCAGGCACGAACTGCGCAATCCCGCGGCGGAAGCGCTGGCCCACTCGCCCGATTTTGTGTCCGGCTTTCCGGCCACGCTGGCCGAGCCGCTCCAGCGCGTGCTCGCCACCGGCATCCATTACCTGCCCACGGGCTACGAACACACCGTCATGCTTCGCGTGGGCCGCGAGACCAGGCATTTCCTTCCGCGCATCCTCGCCATCGGCGACGCCCTGACCGGGTTTGGCGGTGCGGCGCTGCTGCTGCACGATGTCACCAAGTTTCGCCTGCTCGATGATGCCAAAAGCAACCTTGTCGGCACGGTCAGCCACGAGTTGAAAACACCGCTGACCAGCCTGCGCCTGGCCATCTATCTCCTGCTCGAGAAAAATGAAAACCTTGGCCAGCTCACCGACGCGCAGCGCGGGCTGGTCGAGACCGCGCGGGACGATTCCGACCGCCTGCTGCAGATCCTCAATGACCTGCTCGATCTCAACCGCCTGGAAAGCGGCGTCGCGCAGCTTCACCTCGCCCACCGGCCGGTGGCGGCCCTGCTCGCCGACGCCGCCCGCGAGATGCGCGCCATCGTCGATGCCGCCGGCCAGGCGCTCGAGGTGCGCGTTGCGCCCAAGCTCGATTCCGTGGACGTCGATTCCGACCGCATCCGCCACGTGTTCATGAATCTTCTCAGCAATGCCTCGAAATATTCACCCACCGGCGGGGTCATCACCCTCTACGCCGAGCCGGCTCCCGATAATTTTGTGCGCTTCGGCGTGCGCGATCGCGGGCCGGGCATCTCGGCGGAGAATTTGCCGTTCATCTTCGAGAAATTCTACCGCGTGTCCGGCCAGACCAAGAAAGGCGCCGGCTTGGGGCTGACCATTGCGCGCGAAATCGTCCTGACCCATGGCGGATCCATCGCCTGCACCAGCCGCCCCAATGAAGGCAGCGATTTTTATTTCTTGCTGCCCAAGGACGCCGCACAAACGCGGCGCGTTGCGGTCGATAGCGTAGTGAATTGAAACCAACCAACGCCCTCGGCGGTAATACATTAAAATCCCATGACCAAAATCATTGCCCTCATCCTCATCATTGCCGGTGCCGGCCTCCTTTGGCACGGCTTTCAAGTCCGCGATTCGCTCAAGGGCAAGGCCCAGCAAATCAGCTCTGATGTCCAAAAGAACTGGAACGGTGAACCGTCGGTGACCGATGCCACCTGGTTTATGATCGGCGGCGGCGTGCTGATCGTCGTCGGCGCCGCCGCGGTGGCAAAAAAATAATACCCCTGACGGTTCTGGTTCAGATCTTAAGGGTGCGCCGCGGTTTTCAAAAAACCATTTTTACACCAAGATCGCAAAGATCGCGAAGGGATTGGTTTTCTAACCACTGATCTACGCTTATGGTCACGGATACGAGATTTGATTCGCGTCCGTCCGTGTAATCCGCGGGAAAAGATTTTTCGGGCTTCGCGACCTTTGCGATCTTGGTGTAAAAATACTGTGGTGAAGCCGCTTTCAACTGACGCGGGTCGGCAGCGAGGCGAGGGTTTCGCGCAGGATGCCGAGAAACTGCTCGGCGCCCCGGCTTTGGTAACGCTGCAGGTGGCGCAGCACGCCGATCTCGCGCTTGGGGGTTTGGCCGGAGAGATCCCGGTAGACGAGGGATTCCGCATCCTCGGGCGCGCGCGCCATCAGCGGCAGGATCGAGATGCCGGCGCCAAGCGCGACGAGGGCCTTGACCGTCGCGATTTGCGCGCAGCGGTGGCCAAGATGCGGCTCGAAATCGTTGTCGCCGCAGAAACGCTGGATTTGTTGCGCGAGGCTGCTGCCATCGCCGGGCAGGACGAAAATTTCATCGACCAAGTCCAGCGGCGTGACGCGCGGCTTGGTGGCGAGCCGGTGTTTTTTGCCGACCACCAGCAACAGCGGTTCGCTGAACAGCGGTTCGATGTGCAGGCGCCGATCGCTTACCGGCAGGGAAATGATCCCGAGGTCGAGTTCACCTTCCACAACCGACCGCACCAGGGGATTGCGAAAATTTTCCTGGGTCTGCACTTGCAGGTTGGGATGGGCCTCCCGGCAGCGGATGAGCAGCCGGGGCAGCAGGTAAGGTGCAATGGTCGGCGTCGTCCCCACCGTGATGCGTCGCAGGGCATGCGGGTCATCGCGCAGTTCGCGCAGTGTGCCGTCCACCTCGGCGAGAATCCGACGGGCGCGTTCCAGGAAGACCGCGCCCGTTTCCGTGGGCACCGCCCGCCGGCCCAGGCGGTGGAATAGCTTGTGGCCAAGCTCGCGCTCAAGCTTTATAACCTGCTGGCTCAAAGATGGTTGGCTTATATGGTTGCGTTCGGAAGCACGGGTAAAGCTGCCCGTTTCGGCCACGGCCACAAGGTAGCGCAGTTGGTGTAATTCCATAGGTTAAAACTATGACAACGATAGTAACAAAGAATTTTAATAATAGCAAATCAGGACTATCATAGCGTCGGCCGGATTTTCCGGCCATTAAACTGAACCAGAAAACAAACATGAAACACACAACCCTCGTTGGGTTCCAACTCGCGGCGGTACTCGCCGGAGTGGCCTTGATGCTATGCGGCATCGTGGCGCGTGGTCATGCCGATGCATTCATCGGCAGCGGCTCCGTGCTCGCGTTGCTGGCGCTCGTGGCCTCCGACTACCGCACGGGTTGGCGTCGGGCCTTGGGCAAATAACAGCCTGAGGAACGAACTGCGAGAGGCCGGGGCGCAAGCCCCGGCCTCTTTCATTTCTGGCGGTTGGTAATTGGCAGTTAGTAATTGGTAATTTGGCGTTCAGCATTCGCGCAGAGCGCTCTTGTCACTTGATACCTGTTACTTGGTACTTTGCCTCTGTTCGCGGAGGGCCACGATGGTTGCTCCCCAGCCGCCGCTGGTTTCATCGCCGAGGCGGAAACCCTGCACGAGGGGCGAGCGCCGCAGCAGCGCCTGCACGGTTTCGCGCAGCGCGCCGGTGCCTTTCCCATGCACGATGCGCACGGAAAAAATTCCGCGCGCCCGGCACTCGGCAAGATAGGCAGGAATCAATGTGCTGACGTCGCCGGGGCGAAAGGTGTGCAGGTCGAGCTCGCCCGTGATGGGCAGCGGAACGGGTGGTTCGTCGGGGGGCATGGTTGTTTCTACTCCGAGTCCATCGTTCTCTTGCTCGTTCTCGTTATCATTCTCGATCCATGGCAAGAGAACGAGAACGATTACGAGAATGAGAACGATGGCTTTTGCGATCTTGGTGTAAACCCCGACTCACTCAGTTTTCGCCGTGCTCGAAATCGGAATGATCCGCCGGCGGCGTTTCGGGATGGCCCTCGGACGTGGCCGGATTCGGCAAAGGTGGATTCGTTGGGCCCTGGACGGGGCCGGTTTTTCTCGCGGGCTTGGGCGGTTCCTCCATCGCGCGCTTAAACTCCTCCTCGATGCCGGCGGTGGCTTTTTTAAATTCGCGAATCGCCTTGCCGAGGCCGCGCGCGACCCCGGGCAATTTTTCCCCGCCAAAAAAAATCAGCACCACGACCATGATCACCAAAATTTCGGTGCCGCCAAAATCAAAAAGTCCGGCGAGGTACAAGGTCGGGCAGGTCATGCGGTCAGAATGTTCGTTCAGGAAAATAACTCAATCACTCAAGCCATGGCAACTCGCGAACGCAGTTCGGTCGAAAACCGCAGATACGCCGAATTTTTCCCGCGGATGGCGCGGATAGCGCAGATGTGATGGCCCCCGGAAATTAGCCGAAAACGATCCGATAGGTTTTCTTCCCTCCTGGCAGGGTATCAATGCCTGGGGTCGTGAATTTATCCGCGTAAATCCGCGACATCCGCGGGGAGATTTTCACTGCACGCGCACTTCGACGAGGAAGGTCTGCGTGCCGCCGGGCGGCACCTGGTGCAGGCCAACCTTGTGCCCGGGGGCATTGGCCGGGCCCATCCACGGCTCGACGCAGTAGAATGGCGAGGCGTCATCCGCCGTCCACGTTACGATGGGGGCATCGGGCGCGGGCACGCGATCGACGCCGTGGCGGATGGTGATCCGGCTGGGGCCCTTTGTCTCCCCGAAGACGACTTCATTGCTGCGCAGGCCAATGTGGGTGCAGTCGATCAGCTCGTTGTTGGCGAAGGTTTCCTCGGCGGCGAGGCGCGGGCCGGGCCCGAGCTGCCCGTTGGTGAAATCCTGGCGATAGGTTTTTGTCGATGGAATGCGGATGGAATAATCGCCGCGCGTCAGGCCTTCGCTCCATGGCAGCGTGAAATAGAAATGGTGCCCCCCGCTCCACGGCAGCGGCACCGGGCCGAGGTTTTTCAGGGTCAACTCGCAAAAAAGGGCGAGCGATTCGAAGCGGTAGGTCACGCTGAATTCATAGTCGAACGGATAGCACTCGCGCGCCTCCGCGCCGGGCACAAACAGCGCGGTAAAGCCGCGCTCGCCGGCGTGGGTGACCTTGAACTCGCCCTGGCGCGCGATGCCGTGGATCGGCATCGGCCGGCGCACGCCATCGGCGGCGCGCCAGAAAAAAATCTCGCCGTTGTCGAAACAGCGCCCGTTGAAGGGAAATAAAATCGGGTTGCCGCCGCGCACGGTGTGGAACCCATCGAGCGTGGCGAGCTCGGGCCAGTAAATCACGTCGCGCACGGAACCGTCGCCCAGGGCGATATTCCAGTTCATCAGCCGCGCGCCAAGTTCGGGCCGGGCCAGGAAGGTCGAGGAGCCGACCTGCCAGCGCGTCAGCTTGGTGCCAAGGTATGAAATTTTTTCCATGAACCTCCTAAAAAACACGACAAAGTGTCTTGGGCAAAGACTTTTGCAATGCGGGCACAAAAATTAATCCTTGGAAACAAAACCCCGTATTGTAATGCCCGCGGGCCGGTCGGCGCTTGCTAGTGGAGGGGAGGGCCATTTGAATGTCATTTGCATGCCCGGGCAATTTTCCAGATTTCTCCTCGCGGTTTTTGCAGCCATGCTGATGGCCACGGGTGGGCGTGCGGATGCGCCGGCCGCCGCGCCGGCGGCGAAAAAGGCCGTGGTGTTTGTCATTCCGGTGAATGGCGAAATTGCCGACCCGATCCTCTACATTTTGCGCCGCGGACTGAAGGATGCCATCGCCCAAAAAGCCGACCTCGTCGTGCTCGACATGGATACGCTGGGCGGGTCGGTGCAAACTGCCCTCGGCATGATGAAGGCACTCCAGCAATACCCGGGCGCGACGGCGACCTATGTGAGCGACAAGGCCATGTCGGCCGGCGCCTTCATCTCGGCGGCCACGCAGGAAATATGGTTCGCGCCCGATGGCAAAATCGGCGCGGCCGCGCCGGTCGAATCCACGGGACAGGACATCCCGGAGACGATGCGGTTGAAGCTGACCAGTTTTCTGCGCGTGGAAACCCGTTCCGTTTCCGAAGGCAAGGATTCCCGTTATCGCGGCGATGTGCTGGCGGCGATGATTGACAAGGACTTTGAGCTGAAAATCGGCGATCAGGTGATCAAGCCCGCGGGTGGTTTGCTTTCGCTCACCGCGCTGGAGGCGACCAAGGTTTACGGCTCCCCGCCGCAGCCGTTGCTGGGCGCGGGGGTTGCAAAAGATATCGATGACCTGCTCGCGAAGAAATTTGGCGCGGGTGGCTACGTCGTGACGCGGCTGGAAGTCACCTGGTCGGAGCAACTCTCCGTCTGGCTCAACCTGCTCTCGCCCGTGCTCATCGGGCTGGGATTGCTGGCGTTTTTCCTCGAGTTCAAGTTGCCGAGCCACGGCGCCTTTGCCTGCACCGGCGCGGCGCTGCTGGGCCTGGTTTTCCTCGGGCATTACGTGGCCGGGTTTTCCGGGCACGAGCCGATCCTCGTCTTTGCGATCGGATTGATCCTGGTGGCGCTGGAGCTGGCTTTTTTTCACAGCGCGGGATTTCTCGGCCTGATCGGCCTCCTCATGATGTTCGGGTCGTTGGTCTGGTCGATGGCCGACCTCTGGCCCAATCAACCGCTGACCTTTTCCGGCGGAGTGTTTCTCGCGCCGTTGCTTAATCTCGGGCTTGGCATGGTGATCGCGGTGGTCGTGGCCATGGCGATCGCGCGCTTCCTGCCGCGAACCTGGCTGTGGGACAGGTTTGTAATCAACGCGACGGTTTCCGCGGTGGCGCAAAAGGCCGGTGGTGGATCGGAAGTTGAAACCGATTCCCTCGTTGGACGGCGTGGCCTGTCCATGACGGCGTTGCGGCCCGCGGGGCAGATTGAAATCGATGGCCGGCGCTATGAGGCCAAGGCGGCCCTCGGCACCATCGACCCGGGCATGGCGGTCGTGGTGACCGGACGTGAAGATTTCGCGCTTACGGTGGAAAGGGCGGACGCATGAATACCATTTTACTCCTGTTTTTGCTCGGGCTGGTGTTTTTATTTTTCGAGGTATTCACACCCGGGCCGGTCTTTGGCATTCTTGGCGGGCTGACGCTGATCGGCGGCATCACCATGGCATTTATCAACTACGGCGGGAACGTCGGGCTGCTAACCGCGGTGGGTGCGATTGTGGCCGTGGCCGCGACCCTTTACGCCGAACTCGTGTGGTTGCCCAAGACCCGCTTTGCGCAAAAACTTTCGATCAAGTCCACTTCCGGCGCCATTGACCGGTCGCTGCCGGTCCCGCCCGGGGAGATCATCGGCAAGGACGCCGAGGCGCTGACCACGCTCGCGCCCAGCGGCTATGTGCTTGTGGAGGGCCGGCGCTACGAGGCATTTTCCCGGAGCGGGCACGTGGCGCGCGGCGAGCAATTGCTCGTGGCCGGCCTGGACAATTTACGTCTTATTGTAACCAAAAAATAAATACCATGGACCTCATAACCATCCTGCTCATTGTCGGCGCAGTCGTCGCCCTCGTCATCCTCGCGCTGATTTTTTCCTTCGTCAGCGTCTGGGTGAAGGCGTTTCTCAATGGCGCCCCTGTCGGCATCATCAGTCTTATCGCGATGAAATTCGGCGGGGTGCCCTATGGCCTCGTGGTCGAGGCGCGCATCAATGCCGTCAAGTCCGGCATCAACCTCACCACGGACCAGATCTCCGCGCACTATCTGGCCGGCGGCAATGTCGTGCCGACGATCCAGGCGCTGATCGCGGCGCAAAAGGCCGGCCTGAAGCTCGATTGGGACCATGCGTGCGCCATCGACCTTGCAACGAAGGGCTCGGAGAAATCCGTCATCGAGGCCGTGCGCACGTCCGTTGATCCGAAGGTGATCGATTGTCCGAATCCGGCCAGCGGGCGCACGACGATCGACGGCGTGGCCAAGGACGGCATCCAGGTGAAGGTGAAGGCGCGCGTGACGGTGCGCACGCACCTCGAGCGCTTTGTCGGCGGTGCGAAAGAGGAGACGATCATCGCGCGCGTGGGCGAGGGCATCGTTTCCACCATTGGCTCGGCCGAAAGCTACAAGAAAGTGCTCGAGTCGCCGGACAGCATTTCCAAGACGGTGCTGGCGCGCGGCCTCGACGTCGGCTCGGCCTTCGAGATTCTGTCGATCGACATCGCGGACGTGGACGTCGGCGAAAACGTCGGCGCCAAGTTGCAGCAAGCCCAGGCCGAGGCGAACAAGAGCATTGCGCAGGCCCAGGCCGAGATCCGCCGCGCCGCCGCGGTGGCGGTCGAGCAGGAGATGAAGGCGCGGGTGCAGGAGATGCAGGCCAAGGTCGTCGAGGCGCAGGCCCAGGTTCCGCTCGCGATGGCCGAGGCTTTCCGCAGCGGCCGGCTCGGGGTGATGGATTACTACAAGATGCAAAACATCCAGGCCGATACGTCCATGCGGTCGAGCATCGCGAATCCCGACGATAAAAAGTAAGGCATTATGGACTGGATCCTCAACCATCTGTTTATCGTCGTCTTTGTCGCCATTGGGGTGGCGAACATGCTGGCCAAGGCGAAAAAGGCCGGCGCGCAGCAACGCCCGGCGCAGCCGGCGCGTAGTTCCGTTGATCCCGACACGGCGGAGCGTACCCGCCGCGTGCAGGAAGAAATCCGCCGCAAGATCGCCGAACGCTCGGGCCGCCTGCCGGCGAGCCCGCCGCCCATGGACTCATCGCCGTCGGCCGGGCCGCCCGCCCGGAATATTTTTCAAGAGTTGGCGCGCCAGATGGCGGAAGCCAAAAGGATCGCCGAGATGCAACAACGTGCCCAGGCCGCCGCCGAGGCCCAGGCGCAACAGCGGATGGAAGACGAGCAAAAATCCAGGGAGCTGGCCGAAGCCCGGCAGCTGGCGGAGGCCCAGCGCACGCTGCAGATGGAACAACAGGCGGTGGCGGTGGATTATAGTAGTGGAGCGGACCAAAAAATGGCCACTGCAAGCGCACGCGACAAATTACTGGCGGATCTGCGTGAGCCGGGCAGCCTGCGGCGCGCCTGGGTATTGCGCGAAATTCTCGGCGAGCCGGTCGGGCTGCGGTAGCACCAGCGGGGCAGGCATCGTTCTCGTTCTCTTAATCGTTCTCGTTATCGAGACATTTGAGAGTACGAGAATGAGTATGAGAACGAGTACGATTTGTCTGGGATAACACCCGACCACCTTCACTCGATGCGCGCCCGGTCGTAACCGGTCGTGGGCATGCCGTAGATCCGGCCGCTGATTTCAATCTGCAGATTTCTGCCCGCGGTGTAGGTGATGAAAATGGCCCCGCGCTTGATGATCGGGATGCGATCGCCGGTGGCGAGGGTGCCGCGGTAAATGATTTTGCCATCCATTTCCTGCTTCACCTGGACATCCACCGGCCCGAGGGCGGTGAGGATGATGGTTTGATCGGGAACCGCCTGGGGCGCGGCGGTGATCTCGCCGGTGACAACGGTGGGGGCCTTTTTCGCGGCGGTGAAGAAAACCTCTTTTACGCCCCAGCTGAGCAGCACAATGAGCAATGCGGCGACGATGATGATGAAGGCGAATTTTATAATGACATCGAGCGGTATGCCGGGGCTCGGCATGTTGTTGCGAAAAGGCTGGGGCATGCGGCGCGGCGGTTGCGGCTCGGGCGCGGTGCCTTCTTCGGCGGGCGCGGGTTGCGCCTCGGCCGCAGTGGCCGAGGCGCCGGAGGCGACGGACAAATCCATGCGGCCGTAGATTTCGCGGCTGGGCATGCGGGGACCGGAGCGCGCGGCGGGGTGGCCCAGGGCGGCGAAATCGGCGGTGATTTTGTCCACCGAAAGCTTCAGGAAATTTGCGTAGGTGCGGAGAAAGCCGCGCACATAAATCTCGGGCAGGTTGATGTCGTACTGGTTGCTCTCGAATTTGAGCAGGTAGTCCCCGCGGATTTTGGTGGCCTCCGCGGCTTCGCGCAGGGAGATGCCCTTGCGCTTGCGCGCTTCCTCGAGGCGTTCGCCAATGGTCTGCATGAATTCCAGTTAGGGGAAAAAGCGGGAAGAGGGAAGGAGGAACTTAAGTTTCACGACTTGTAGAATAGAGCATCTCAACTGTGAACCGTGAACGGATAACCGTGAACTTTTCATATTTTGTCCAAATCAGCCAGGATTTCACGGGGACTGGAGCCGTTCTCGGGGCCGACGATGCCTTTTTCTTCCATGATTTCCATGATGCGGGCGGCACGGTTGTAGCCGATGCGCAGGCGGCGCTGCAGCATCGAGGTGGAGGCGCGGCGGGTGGACTTGAGGACGTCGACGGCCTGCTTGAAGAGTTCGTCGTCGTTGCCCATGTCGCCCTCGGCCGCCTCGGGCCCGTCTTCTTCCTCGGCGTCGGGATCGCGGTCGATCTCGACCTGCACCGCCTGGGCGTATTGCGGCGGGCCGTTTTTCTTCAGAAACTCGACGAGCTTGGAGATTTCATCGTCGGAAACATAGGCGCCTTGCGCGCGGACCAGGCGCGAGGAGCCGGGCGGGGAAAAGAGCATGTCGCCGCGGCCGATGAGGGTGTCGGCGCCCTTGGTGTCGATGATGGTGCGCGAGTCCACTTGCGAGGCGACCTGGAAGGCGATGCGCGAGGGGAGATTGGCCTTGATGATGCCGGTGATGACGTTGACCGAGGGGCGTTGGGTGGCGATGATGATGTGGATGCCGGCGGCGCGGGCGAGCTGGGCGAGGCGGGCGATGCTCGACTCGATCTCGGCCGGTGCCGTCGTCATGAGGTCGGCGAGTTCGTCCACGATTGCGACGATGTAGGGCAGCCGTTCGGGAACCTCGATATCGTCGGGGGCGACCCCGGTGAGCTGTTGTTGTTCGTCGGCGGCGGGGGTGACGGGATCGGCGATTTTTTTGCGCGCATTGAAGCCGCTGATGTTGCGCACGCCGACCTTGGCAAAAATCTGGTAGCGCTGTTCCATCTCGCGGAGCAGCCACTTGAGCGCGGCGGGAACTTTTTTCGGCGCGGTGACCACCGGGATGAGCATGTGCGGAAGCGTGTTGAAGATCTGCAACTCGACGATTTTCGGATCCACCATGAGCAGGCGCACGTCCTTGGGGGTCTTGCTGTAGAGGATGGAAGAGATGATGGCGTTGAGGCAGACGCTCTTGCCCGAGCCGGTGGCGCCGGCGATGAGCAGGTGGGGCATCTTGGTGAGATCGGAGACGAGCGGCTTGCCGGAGACGTCGCGGCCGAGGGCGATGGGCAGCTCGGCCTTGGCGTTGACCCAGTCTTCGCTTTCCAGGATTTCGCGCAGGCCGACGGGCGTGGGCGTCTGGTTCGGGACTTCGACGCCGACCGCCGCCTTGCCGGGGATGGGCGCGAGGATGCGCACGGATTGCGCGCGCATGCCGAGGGCGATGTTTTTATCGAGGCCGGCGATTTTCTCGACGCGCACGCCGGCGGCGGGAACCAGTTCGTAGCGGGTGATGACGGGGCCGACGTGGATTTCGCCGAGAGTGACCTCGACGCCGAATTCGGCGAGGATGCGGAGGAGATTCTCGGCGTTGCGCGTGTGTTCTTCCTCGCTGTTCGCGGCGGTGGGTTTGGTTTGCTCCTGGAGCAGGGAAAGCGGTGGAAACTGGTAATTGTCGTCCGACCGCTGGGGAATGGCGGATTTGGCGGCCTTTTTCGGCTCCTCGGGCCTGACAATGTTGAGGGCGATCTTACCGCTGGGTGTGACCGGCTTGGGCTTTTCTTCTTTCGCCGGGGGCTTTTCAGCCGACTTGGGCGACGAGGGAATTTCGAGTTTGGCCGCGGGTTTGGTCTCGGGCGCGGGCGGCTGTGACTCGGCAGGCTTGGTTCCTGCGGCGGCTTCGGTCCCTGGAAAGGGCGGGGTGGTCTGGCCGGTGCGGGTCGGGAAAGGCGGGTTGGTCTGCCCGGTGCGCGGGAGGACGAGCTTTTTCTGCACGGGTGCCGCCGCGGGCGTGGGCTTGATCTCGATATTGAGATTTTTTTCCTTGGTGCGGGCTTCCTTGGCCAGGCGCTTGGCTTGGGCGCGCTCCGCGCGATTTTTGCCCATGTCTTCCCGCCATTCATTGAAGGAGGCCAGGGCGCGTTCGAATTCACCCGCCACATCGCGCGTCAAGATAAAGAGCATGCCCAGCAAATAAATGGTTGTGAGCAGCAAGCTGGCCCCAAACACGCCGAAGGTTTGTTTTAATTTGAAATCATACAATACCACGGAGCCGACATACCCGCCTGGGCCGTCCGTGAAGAACGTTGGTTTCATGAAAAAGAAGGTTTGCATCGCGGCTAGCCCGGACAGCGTCATGATGCACAACAGCATCGCGAGGATACGGGAGAGGACCAGCCGCCGCGCTGAGCGCAAACAAAGATAAGATGCCCAGAAAAAAAAGATTGGGACCAAGTACGTGCTTACTCCGATGATACGCAGTGACCAAAAGCCGAAATTGCTGCCGAACGTGCCAACGAGGTTCTTACCGGTCGGGTTGGTCGTTGCATATGCGCTCTGGCTCGGATCGAAACTCAGCAATGCGACGGTGAGAAGCACGGCGATCAAAAAGCACACCGCGCCGAGGAGCCAGCGGGGCCGGTGGCGAGCCCCGGCAAAGGCGGAGACATTCTTTGGGTTTGAACTCGCGGGTTTGCGCATTTGGAATGGCCCAAGAATAGGCCATCAGAGATTCCAAGCCAACGATTTCTACGGTCAAACGTAATCGACCCTGCGGCAATTTTCACAAATCTCTGAGATTTCAATCATGCACGAATTACTTCGTTTTCAACCGATTTACTTCGATCGTGTCTGGGGTGGGCGCGCGATCGAGACCGCGTTGGGCCGCACGCTTCCGGCCAACCGCCCGATCGGCGAAAGTTGGGATTTGGTTGACCGGCCCGAGGCCCGGTCGGTCGTCAGCGCCGGTCCGTTGGCCGGGCAGACGCTGCGGGCTTTGCTCGAGAAACATCCGGTCGATATCATGGGGCCCGGCTGGCCGGGCGCGCGACCTTTCCCCCTGCTGGTAAAATGGCTCGACTGCCGCGAACGACTCAGCCTGCAAGTGCACCCCCCGACAAAAATCGCGGCGGAACTCGGTGGCGAGCCCAAGACGGAGAACTGGTTCATCGTCGAAACCACCCCCGGCGCGCACCTGATCGTCGGCCTGCGACCGGGCGTGACGCACGACCAGTTTGAGCGCGCCCTGGCCGACGGCACGGTCGAGCAGTGTGTGCACCGGTTTTCCGTCGTGCCGGGTGATTCCATCCTGGTGCACAGCGGCCAGGTTCACGCGATCGACGCCGGCAATCTCCTGCTCGAGATCCAGCAAAACTCCGACACGACCTACCGCGTTTCCGACTGGAACCGGAAGGGGCTCGATGGCAAGCCGCGCCAGCTCCACGTGGCCGAGTCGCTTCGCTCGATTCTCTGGGATGATCCTGCGCCGGCGCTCGTGCGCGGGGCGCCCACCACCGCGGTCCTCGCCGACTGCCCTGAATTCCTCATCCGCCGGGTGCCGCTGGCCAAGGATGAAAAATTATCCATCGCCGCCGGTGAACAACCGCGCTTGGTTAGTGTCGTTGCAGGAAGCCTGCGCGTGGCAGGGTCCAGCGGTGAAATCCTCGTGCGCGGCGACAATGTCCTGCTCCCGCGTGCCGGGGCTTTCACCTTTGAGGCGCTTACCGGCGTGATTGCACTCATCACGGAAAATTTCCACACTCCAGACTCATGAAAAAGCCCCCCCCTGATTTTTGTAACGGCCGCGGGAACATCCTGACCAAGCTGTTTATTTTCGCCCTCGCGCTGGCGGCGACCTTTGCCCTCATGTGGATGCTGTTGCTGCCGTCCATCGTGACCGGCCTCATTAAAAAGCGCACGGGTTTTGATGCCACGGTGGAGCGTCTCTACGTCAACCCCTTCACCGCGAGCGTTTATATCAGCCAGCTCAAGATCAACAATCCCGACACCTTTCCGCAAGTTGACTTTGTCTCGGTCAACGAATTCAAGACGGCCGTCGAGCTCGATTCCGTTCTCAGCGACCGCGTCGTGGTGAAGGACGCCGTGTTCGACGTCGCATTGATCGCCGTGGTCAAAAATGCCCAGCGCCAGACCAACCTCGATGCTTTCAAGGCTGGCGTGCAGGCCGCCAATCCGGATCAAAACGACCAGCCCAAGCCCGCTGCTCCCGCGGAAAAACCGCAGCCCAAGCAGTTTCTCATCCACCACCTCGTCGTGAAACTCGATAAAATCATCATCGCCGACTACTCCGGCGCCCAGCCCAATATCCGCGAGGTTCACCTCAACATCAACCGCACCTTCACGGATGTCACGGATCTCAGGCAAATCAGCGTGCCGCTCCTCGCGGATCTCAGCGTGGCCGGGGTCGGGAAACTCGCGAACAACATTCTGGGCCTCGTGATGCCGGCGCCCATCCTTGAACGGCTCGGGGTGGTGGGCAAGGACGCTGGTGGCATCCTGCAAGGCACTGGCCAGAAAACGAAAGATTTGTTCAAAGGCTTGTTCGATTCACTTGAAGAAAAGCCAAAGCAATAGTTTAGTTGGCGGTTTATGACCGCTCCCGAACAACCCGACGTCCTGCCACCCGGCTCCCCGGTTGCGCCCGCGCAGCCGGCGCCGGCTGCCTCCACCGATCCCGCCGCGCAGCTGGCCGCGGCCAAGAAAGAGGCCGCCGACAACTACGACCGTTTCCTGCGCACCACGGCCGACCTCGAAAATTTCCGCCGCCGCGCCGTGCGGGAAAAGGAAGAGCTGCGGCAGTTCGCCATCTCGCGTGTGCTCGAGGATTTACTGCCCGCGCTCGACAACCTTGCGCTCGGGCTGGCCGCGACCAAACAGCCGGGCGCCGACCTGAAAGCGCTCGCCGGCGGCGTCGAATTGGTCCTGGGCCAGCTCAAGGGCGCGCTGGCACCGCACGGCCTCAAGGAAATTATTCCCGCCGTGGGCCAGTCTTTCGATCCGCACCAGCACGAGTCCCTTTCCCACCAGCCCAGTGCCGACGTGGCTGTCGAGCATGTGCTCAACGTCGTGCGCCCCGGCTACTCGCTCAACGGCCGCCTGCTCCGCCCGGCCAGCGTGGTGCTCTCCGGCGGCCCGGCCAAGGAAGAGAAGAAAAAATAACAATTTCGGCGCTCGCTCCAGCCGACTGAAACCATGGCGAAGGAAGATTACTACCAACTGCTCGGCGTTGATAAAAACGTCACCGAGGACGAACTCAAAAAAGCCTATCGCAAGAAGGCCATCCAATTTCACCCGGATAAAAATCCCGGCAACAAGGAAGCCGAGGAGACCTTCAAGAAAGTCTCCGAGGCTTACGAGGTGCTGAAAGACCCGGACAAGCGCGCCGCCTACGATCGCTACGGCCATGCGGCCTTTGCCCAGGGTGGTGCCGCGGGCCCGCGCGGCCCCGGCGGCTTCCACGATCCATTCGATATCTTTCGCGAGGTCTTCAGCCAGGGCGGCGGCGGGGGCGGCGGCATATTCGAGCAGATGTTTGGTGCCGGCAACGGCCGCGAGAGCGGGCACGACGGCGCCGACCTGCGCTATGACCTCGAAATCACGCTGGAGGAAGCCGCCCACGGCGTGGAAAAGGAAATTTCGTTCCGCAAACTCGTCGAGTGCGAGCACTGCCACGGCAACGGCGCCGAACCCGGCTCAAAGCGCGTCACCTGCCCGACCTGCCGTGGTGCCGGCCAGATCCGCCGCTCGGGCGGCATCATCACTTTCACCCAGACGTGCCCCACCTGCGGCGGCACCGGCACGCGCATCGAGAAACCCTGCGCGCAGTGCCGCGGCGAAGGCCGCAGCGCGAAAACGACAAAACTCACCGTGCGCATTCCCGCCGGGGTCGAGACCGGCTCGCGCCTCCGCTCCGGCGGCAACGGCGAGGCCGGTGTGCAAGGCGGGTCCGCCGGCGACCTCTACATCGTGCTCAGCGTGTCCGAGCACGAAATTTTCGAGCGCCAGGGCGACAGTTTGTTCTGCGAGATTCCCATCAAGTTCACGCTCGCCACGCTCGGCGGCACGATCGAGGTGCCCACGCTGACCGGCAAGGCCTCGCTGAAAATTCCCCCCGCCACGCAGAGCGGCACCACTTTCCGCCTGCGCGGCAAGGGCATGCCGCACCTGCGCGACGGCAGCCATGGCGACCAGCTCGTGCGCGTGCAGGTCGAGGTGCCGACCAGCCTCACCGCCGAGCAGCGCAAGGCCCTGGAAAACTTTGCCCAGCTCAGCGGCGACGCCGACCACCCGGTCGGCCGCAGCTTCTTCGAAAAAGCGAAGAAGTTTTTCTGATTAGGTCTGGTAGGAGCCTGCTTGCAGGCGACCATTGCTAGCGTGAGCCTGCGCGACAAAGCAGAACATGGAAGACCATGTCGCCTGCGAGCAGGCTCCTACACGGATAATTTTGAATGGTCATCCGTGCCGTCCGTGTCCATCTGTGAAATCCGTGGTTAACCTGGAAAATCCCAAGCTTCTCCCGCTCGACGCGGCCATGGCGCGGCGCGAGGCCGCGCGCGTCATGGGCAAAAGGGTCGTGCTGACCAATGGTGTCTTCGACCTGCTGCACACCGGGCACCTGTATTTCCTGCAGAAAGCCCGCGCGCTCGGCGATGCGCTCTTCATCGCGCTCAATGCCGACGCCAGCGTGCGCGCGCTGAAAGGCCCGTTGCGCCCGGTGCAAAGCGAGGAGCAGCGCGCCTACGCCCTGGCCGCGCTCGCGTGCGTCGATGTCGTCTTTATTTTTAAAACGCCACGGCTCGACGCGGAAATTAGCGCGCTGTCGCCCGACATCTACTGCAAGGCGGGAGACTACGCGCTCGACAAGCTCGATCCCGGCGAACGCGCGGCCCTCGAAAAAGCCGGGACGAAGATCGAGTTCCTGCCGTTCCTGCCCGGCTTCAGCACGACGAATCTCATCGCCAAAATCAAAGCCGCGGGCGAGGTGTGAGCTTGCCACAATAGAAACATTGTTATCTTATACTGGCATGAGCGTGCAGGAGATTCAGTCCCAGATTAGCAGGTTGAACCGGGAGGAACAATTGCAGGTGGAGACATTTCTCAAGGCCCAGCGTTTGGCGCAATCGCCGGAGCACAAAACCAAGATTACCGAGGCGAATCGCCGAATGGACGCCGGTCATTATGTAACGATGGATGAGTTGAAGGCTCTCCTCGCCAAACAACGACTCGCCAAAGGATAAGCCCATGTATCGCTTCGTCTTGGACGGTGAAGCGGTGGCAACGTTGGTCCAATGCACTCCTGAGGAGCAGGCAAAATTAGTCCAAGCTTTCGAGCAGTTGGCCAAACATCCGTTCCCGCATGGTTTGGCGACAATGCTCGACGGCGATGGTCGGGAGAATCTTATTGTTCGTCTCGATGAGTTTTTGGTCACGTTTCGTCACGATCATGCCGTTGGCGAAATACGGGTGGCTGATATCGATAGAATTTAATTTCCATGCGTATTGTCATCCTTGGTTCCGGCCGCGGCAGCAATGCCGGGGCCATCTTGCAGGCGCAGGCCGACGGGCGTCTCGGGCGCGCGCGCGTTGTGTCGATCTTCTCCGATAAGCCCGATGCAAAAATCCTCGAGCTCGGCCCGCGCTTCGGCGTGCCGGCGCAGTTCGTCGATCCCGCGCCGTTCAAGACCAAGCTCGAAGGCGAGGGCGAGCAGCGTTTCATCGCGGCTGTGCGCGCCATGCAGCCTGACCTCGTCGTGCTGGCGGGTTTCATGCGCGTGCTGAAGCCCGGCTTCCTCGACGCCTTCGCCGGGAAAATCATCAATCTCCACCCAAGTTTGCTGCCGGCGTTTCCCGGGCTTGATGCCATCGGGCAGGCCTTGCGCAGCGGCGCAAAAACCACCGGCTGCACCGTGCACTCGGTGACGTCCGAGGTCGATGGCGGGCCGATCCTCGACCAGGCCACCGTGCGGATCGAACCCACTGATACGATCGAGACGCTCACGGAAAAAGTCCACGCGGCCGAACATGCGCTGCTCCCCGCTGTCATCGCGCGCCTCAGTGAGAAGGATGCTTGGTAAGTGGTCAGTCGGATTTTTTGCCACGAAAGAGCACATAGAGCCCAAAGAAAGGTTGTTCTCTGTGTTCTTTGTGATCCTTCGTGGCTACCTGATTTTAAAACCGCTCTACTTGCTAACTACCAACTGCCGCCGCCATGCCCCTGATTGAGATCAAATCCGAGATATCTGCCGACCAAGCCGGCGCGGTCGAGGACATCCTGCTCGAGCTGGGCGCGCAAAACTGGAGCGTGTTGGAGGACGCCATCGCCAAGCGAGCCTGGGTCGCCGGCATTTTCCCGGACGAGGCCGCGGCGCGCGCCGCGTGGGCGGAGTTGAGCGCCCAAATTTCCGCGGAGGAGCCGGTGCTGCGCGTGCTGGCGGATGCGGACTGGCGCGACAGCTACAAGGCACACTTCAAGGCCTGGCAGTTTGGCCGGTTGCACTGGGTGCCGGTGTGGGAGCGCGAAAAATTCCAACTGCCGGTGGGCGACGCTGTGCTGTGGCTCGACCCGGGGCTGGCGTTTGGCACGGGCAACCATGAGACGACGCGGCTGTGCGTCGAACGTTTGGTGGAGTTCGACACGGAGTTTGTGGCGAAAGGCGGGAATCGAAAGACCGCGCGTGTGATCGACGCGGGCTGCGGCTCGGGGATTCTTTCACTGTCCGCGGCGCTGCTGGGATTTAGTGACGTCACCGGTTTCGACAACGACCCGGAGGCGGTGCGCGTGAGCAAGGAGAACGCCGCGCTCAACGAAATGGTCGGCCGCGTGAAGTTTTTTTCCGGCGATCTGGTGGGCGGGTTGAAAGGCCAGTCGGCGGATCTGGTGCTGGCGAACATCCAGGCGGATGTGCTCATGCGCTTTGTCCGCGAACTGACCGGCGCGGTGGCGCCGGGCGGCGAGCTGGTCTTGAGCGGGATCCTGGCCAAGGAACTTGATCAAGTCCGCGCGGCGTTTGCGGCGGTGACCCCCGGCTGGCGTGAAAAATTTCGCGTGATGGGCGAATGGTCCTGCCTCGCGCTGGCGCGCGTGAACTGAAAAGGATTTTTAAACCGCGAATTAACGCGAATAAGGTGGAGCGCGGCGTCCCGACGCGCTCTGAGCGCGCCCGGAGGTCGCGCTCCACCTTAATTCAGTTTTGTGGGCGGGGTGCCCTCACCCCGCATGTCGACAAATACATTTTTCGCGGGGTGAGGGCACCCCGCCCACAACAAACTCCGCCTTAAGAGAACAAATCCGGCGGTGTCCGGCTCAGGAAGTCATCCATGTAGGCGGTCGTGGCCTTGCCTTCGATGAAGGTGGGATCGCTCATGATGGCTTTGTGGAGCGGAATGGTGGTCTTGATGCCGCGGATGATATATTCGCTGAGGGCGCGGTAGGCCCGTTCGAGGGCGACTTTGCGGGTCGAGCCAAAGCAAATGAGCTTGCCGATCATCGAATCGTAGTAGGGCGGGATGGTGTAACCGCCGTAAACATGCGAATCGAGGCGGACGCCATGGCCGCCGGGTGAGTAATAGAGGCCGATGGTGCCGGGCGAGGGGGCAAAATTGCGGGCGGGATCCTCGGCATTGATGCGGCACTCGATGGCGTGTTTCTCGAACTTGATGTCCCCTTGGTCAAAATCGAGTTTTTCGCCGTTGGTGATGCGAATCTGCTGCTTGATCAAATCGATACCGGTGACTTCCTCGGTGACCGGGTGCTCGACCTGGATGCGCGTGTTCATCTCGATGAAGTAGAAATTGCCCTTGGCATCGACGAGGAACTCGATCGTGCCGGCGTTCTCGTATTCGGCCGCTTCGGCGGCGCGAACCGCCGCCTTGCCCATGCGTTTGCGGAGGTCGGCGGTCAAAAATGGCGAGGGGGACTCCTCGATGAGCTTTTGGTGGCGGCGCTGGACGGAGCAGTCGCGTTCGCCGAGATGGAGCACCTTGCCGTGGCTGTCGGCCAGGATCTGGAACTCGATGTGGCGGGGTTTCTCGATGTATTTCTCGATGTAAACGGCGCCGTTGCCGAAGGCTTTCTCGGCTTCATTCCGGGCGACATGGAATTCCTTGGCGAAGGAAATGTCGTTATGCGCGATGCGCATCCCGCGACCGCCACCGCCGGCGACGGCCTTGATGATGACGGGATACCCAATTTTGCGGGCTGCCTTGATGGCCTCGGCCTCGGTTTCCACGGGGCCGTCGCTGCCGGGCACGATGGGCACGGCGGCTTTGCGGACGGTGTCCTTGGCGACGGCCTTGTCGCCCATCATTTTGATGGATTTGGACTTTGGGCCGATGAACTTGATGTTACAGGATTCGCACTGCTCGGCGAACTTGGCGTTTTCCGACAGGAAGCCGTAGCCCGGATGGATGGCATCGACGTCGGCGATTTCGGCCGCGCTGATAATGCGGTCGGCACGCAGGTAGCTGTCGGAGCTCTTGGGGCCGCCGATACAGATGGCCTCGTCGGCGAGCTGCACATGCAAGGATTGGACGTCGGCCTCCGAGTAAACGGCGAGTGTCTTGATGCCCAGTTCGCGGCAGGCGCGTACAATGCGGAGGGCGATTTCACCGCGGTTGGCGATGAGGATTTTCTGGATCATCAGATTTAAAAAATGCGAAACCGCCGACTTTCAATTCGAATGCTAATTATCAAATAATCAGCATCTTATCGAATATCAGCGGTTTAATTAAAGGTTCAGCCGACTTTGATTTTGTAGAGGCGCTGGCCGTATTCGACCGGCTGGCCGTTTTCAACGAGGACTTCGAGGACGCTGCCTTTGGTTTCGGCCTGGATCTCGTTCATGATCTTCATGGCCTCAATGATGCAGATGACCGTCTTCTCCTCGATCTTGGCGCCGATTTCGACAAAAGGCGGGCTTTCCGGGGAGGCCGAGCGGTAGAAAGTGCCTACCATCGGCGATTTAATGTAGGACACACCCGGCTCGTCGGGGGCGGTGTTCACCGCGGTCAGTGTTGCTGCCGGCATGGTATCCGGCGCCGCTGCGGCCGCAGGGCGGGGAGCCTCCACGAGCATGTGCGGCGGGGTGTGGACTAGCATTTGACCACCTGAAACCGCCGGCATACCATCCGGGCCGCGACAAATTTTTAATTTAAACCCTTGTTCTTCGATTTCGAATTCGGTCAGGTCTGACCGCTTCATTAAATCGATGATCTGTTTGATTTGTTTTAAGTCCAAAATGGGCCTTGGTTGAGTTGAAGGAAGTGGGTTAGCCGATGGTTAGTGCGATTAATGCTGGTGGCGTTCAAAATAAAAACTTATGAACTGGCAATCTTTCATTTTTAGGCAAAAAAAGGCCTAAATCGGCCAAAAAACCACAAAACAGCCCCAGATGACCGTATTTTTTATCGATTTTTGGGGTGGTCGAAAAATGAAAAAACCGCCGTTTTTGGGCCAATTTAGCCTATGAAAAAGGGATGGCAGATCAATCTCGCCATTGCCGGGGCCGGGCTGGCCATTTTGCTGGTATTTCACCTGTCCGACCGCAGCCAATACCTCGACTGGGCCATGTTTGACTGGGCGGAGCAGCGTCCCTGGCGGCAGTCGGCGGTGCCGGCCAATTCGGCTTTCGTCCTGGTGGATGAATCGTCACTGGCGGCCATTTCCCAGGCCCCATTTGCCTCAAAATGGCCGTGGCCGCGGACGTTGTTTGCGGCCATGATCGCGGGCCTTCACCAAGCGGGGGCCAGGCAGGTGGTAATGGATTTCATCTTCCTGGAGCCGGCAGAGGACGCGGAAAACGACGCTAACCTTGCCGCCTATGCGGCGGCCTGCCCGGAAGTCATTTTAGGGGGTTTGAAGCACAAAGGGCCTGTTTTTTGGGAAGGGAATTTCGGTAAAACGAATGCCAAGTTCGGGCTGGAAGAGCGCGTCGGCCTGGCCGACACCGATACGGATGCGGATAATGTCATGCGGCTTTATCCCTGGCCGAAATCCCTGGCGCAGCGGGCCAGTCCGGAGTTAAAAAAGCAGCCCTCGGCTGCGCCGATGCTTCGATGGTATGGCGGGCTGGAGGCACTGCGGCAGGCAGGAGTGCCAATCATACCAGCAACGAACTTTGTTCGCCAGGGCTATGAGATTTTGGATAAGATAAACCACGCGCATCCCGATTACACGCCGGACGGGGTGGCCGCCGGATTGGCCAAGGCGTCGGAACTGCATGGCGGCGATTTCGAAAAAGTGCGCGGCAAAGTGGTGTTCGTGGGCGTCAGCGCCGCGGGTACTTACAGTTCTGCCAATGATCTTGTCGCGACATCGGTGGGTGCGCAGGAACCTGGCGTGCTGGTGCATTGGACCGCGTGGGCCAATGCGACCGGTGGCGGTTTCATCCGCGTGGTGCCGCGGTGGCTGTTGTTGGGGCTGGCGATGGCGCTGGGCGCGGTGGTTTTTTCGGTGGGCTGGCAATGGCCGAGGTTGGGTCTGACCGCAGCATTGGCGGCCGTGCTGGCCACCGCTGCATTTGGCGTCAGCTATCTTGGGCTCAGTTGGGGTCTGTGGCTGGCGCCGACATCGCCGCTGGCGGGCGTCGGCTTGGGCCTGCTCTGCATCACGTCGCGAAATTTTCTCCGCGAGCAGAACCGCAAGCGCGAGATCCAGGCCATCTTTGGCAGCTATGTCTCGCCGGCGGTGGTCACGCAGCTGCTTCGCGACCCCGATTCCATCAAACTGGGCGGCGAAAAGCGCGATATCACCGTGTTTTTTTCCGACATCGTCGGGTTTACCGACTTGTCGGAGAAAATGGATCCCGCGCGGCTCGTGTGGCTGGTGAATTACTATTTTAATGAGATGAGCCCGTTGCTTATCGATGCGGGCGGTTACCTCGATAAATACATTGGCGACGCGCTCATGGGTGTTTTCGGCAGCCCCGAGTCACTCGAAAATCATGCCTTGGCGGCCTGCCGCGTGGCGATTGCCTGCCGCGACCGCCTTCCCCACGTCAATCTTGAGATCGAGAAACGCGAGGGAGTGAAGCTGGCCGCTCGCATCGGGATCAACACCGGCTCCATGATCGTCGGCAACCTCGGTTCGGAGCGGAAGAAAAACTACACGGTGATCGGCGACGCGGTGAATCTCGCCTCGCGCCTCGAGGGCGCCAACAAGGAGTTTGGCACGAGCATCCTCATCGGCGAGGAGACGGAACGGCGCGTGCGCGACCAGGTCGTGACGCGTCCGATCGCGCGCCTGCGGGTCAAGGGCCGGCAGCAGGCCGTCCAGGTGCACGAACTCATCGACTGGCCGGCGAAACTCGACGACACCCGGCGCGCTTTTTTCGCCGCGTACGGCGAAGGCTATGCGCGATTCATGGGCGGGGAGTTCAGCGCGGCCGTCGCCGCCTTCGCCCGCGCCCGGGCGATCGCGCCGTCCGACTACATGGCCGTGAAATATTTCGACTGGGCCACGGCCATGATGGAAAAGCCTTTACCCGATGACTGGCAGGGCATTTATCACATGGAAGCCAAATGAAAAAACACGCGCGATTCTGGCTCGCTGCAAGTGTTCTTCTCAGCGCGTCGGCGCTGCTGGCCTACGACGTGGGCGACAAGGCCTACACCAAGAAACGTGAGACCAACCTGCTCGATGCACCGCAGGCACTGGCTCACCCGGTCGCCAAAATCGATTTTGCCGCCGAACTCAACGTCGAGCAGGTCAACGGCGCCTGGCTGTTTGTCTCCGCCGGCGACGACCGGGGCTGGGTTTTCGCCGGCAATGTCGCCGAGAAAAAGCCCTCCGTGGACCACAAGACGGATTTCCTGCCCTCGAGCGCGTCGGAGACGACGGCCAGCATCGCGGCGCGCCCGCTCGATGAGGTGGCCAAAAACTACGGCGACCAAAAGGGCCTCGGCGAGGCCAAGGCCGACGTCGAGTGGGTCGAGCGGCAGAGCGCGCAGGTCGACGACGCGGCGGTGACGGCGTATTTGCAGTCGAAAAAACTGGGGGAATACAAATGAAGCGGGCCCGGTGGGCTTTCGCGCTACTCGTGCTGGCGGCGGCGGGCACCTGCCCCGCCCAATTCAGTCTCAATGGATTCGACCCGTTCAAGATCGCCAAGGACGTCGGCAGTCTCACCAAGGCAGTGGTCGGCATCGACCTGAAGGAGGAGAACTCGATCGGCGGCGCGGTGGCCATCGAGATCGTCGCGCGCTTCGGCGGGGTGTGGAAGGACGCCGCCGCCACGCAGCGCGTGAACCTCGTCGGCAAGTCGCTCACCCGCTATTGCGACCAGCAGGCGCTCGATTTCAAGTTCGGCATTTTGAACTCGGATACGATCAACGCGTTCTCCGCGCCGGGCGGCTACGTGTTCATCACGAAGGGGCTTTACGACCTGGTGGGCGACAACGACGACCAGCTGGCTGGTGTGCTGGGCCACGAAATCACGCACGTCACCCAGCGGCATGCGCTGAAGATCGTCGAGCGCGGGGACTTCCTCTCGGGGGCGTCGGATCTCTACGCGATGAAAGACCAAAATTATGCGCAGTTCATGGATAAGTTCGGCGGGGCGGTGAACAAGGTGACGGCAACCCTGTTTGAAACAGGGTATGACTCGAAGACCGAATACGCCGCGGACAAGGGCGGCCGGGCCCTGGCCGCCATCACCGGCTATGCCCCCGGCGGGCTGCGGGCGACGCTGATCCGGCTGAAGATGGGCGGCACCAACAAAACCGCGGTGATTTTCCCGACCCATCCCTCGCTGGACAAGCGCATCAAGCACCTGCCGGAGGAGTGAGCGGCGGCGCCCGGGGCGCTCGTATTAATATATTGGATACAAAAAACCGGGCGAGGCGGCGCCGGAAAACCGGGGCGGTTTTTGCCGGCAGGAATGTCGCGCAACCCGTTGCCTGATAGCTTGAAGCAGTAATGTGCAAAACTTTTTCGAGAAAGGGCTTGAATCCCGTTCGGGAGTCAGCATTTTCCGCCCTCCCTTCCTTCAGCACCCCGCGCCAAATAACGCGGGTCGAGCGAACGAAGGCTCTGCGAGGCGGCTGTAATCTCCGTTTATTTTTTCCGAAAGATTTCTCAGGAAAAGTATTGACGGAGCAAACGAAAGTCCGTGTCGTGGACATCTTTCCCTCATGGGAAGGAGCTCTTTGAAATTTACTTTGTGCGATTGATTGGGACCCCCAATCAACATTCAAATAGAAAGATGCCGGTGAAA
>Ga0210392_10000282_pt1 | contig 35527 bp, 35 predicted proteins | sample IncBWC30OmetaG_FD_161057 | JGI IMG/M metagenome (GOLD analysis project Ga0210392, IMG submission 161057) | Forest soil microbial communities from Barre Woods Harvard Forest LTER site, Petersham, Massachusetts, United States - Inc-BW-C-30-O ... | reverse complement strand
CAAACGCTGGCGATAGTCGCTCCAGAGGAGTTTCGTGCTGTCGGGCGACCAGGTGGGCGCGTAATAATAGGTGTCCGCGCCGCTTGTGATCTGGACGGGCTTGGCGTGGCCATCCTGCGAGCGGATGAAGAGTTCGTTCTCGCCGGTTTCGTCGGAGACGTAGGCGATCCATCGGCCGTCGGGCGACCACACGGCGTCGCGCTCGTGCACGCCGGGGGTGTTGGTGAGGTTGCGCGTCGCGCCGTCCTTGGCCGGCACGGTGAAAACATCTCCGCGCGCGACCACGACGGCGCGCCTGCCGTCGGGCGACGGGTTCACGCTGGTCACGAATTTGCCGACATTGACGAGCTCGGTGCGGCTGCCGGCAAAATCCTCCTTGATGACGATGGGCACTTGGTGGGCTTTTTCGGTTTCCAAATCAAAGTACCACACCTCGCCGGCCTGCTCGAAAACGATGCCGCCGCCGCCGAGCGAGGGGAACTTGATGTCGTAGTTCTTGCAGAAAGTGAGTTGGGCCGTCCGTTTCGTCGCGAGGTCGTAGCTGAACAGGTTCATGCGGCCGTCGCGGTCGGAGAGAAAATAAATTTTATTGTTCGGGGCCCACATCGGGATGATGTCCTGCGCCGGATTGTTGGTGATGTCCTCAAGGGCCCCGGTCTTGAAATCGAAAATCCAGATATCGTCGGCCTGCCCGCCGCGATAATGTTTCCAGGTGCGAAACTCGCGAAACACGCGGTTGTAGGCCATCTTCGAGTCGTCCGGCGAGAACGACAAAAACCCGCCGCGCGGTACGGGGAGTTGCTGCGGCAGCTCGGCGTTGAGGCCGACCGAGTAAAGCTGGCCGATGAAGTCGTCGGTTGAATGCATGCGCGAGCGGAAGACGATCTCGGGCCGGGTGTTCTTCCAGGCCATCACGATGTTGTTTGGTCCCATGCGGTCGGAGATATCGTCATGATCGAGCGTGGCGGTGTAGGTGAGGCGCTTGGGCTCACCGCCGTCGGCGGGCATGACATAAACCTCCGTGTTGCCGTCGTATTGGGCGGTGAAGGCGAGCTGCTTGCCATCCGCCGAGAAACGGGGAAACACGGCGTAGCCCGGGCCGCTGGTGAGGCGGCGCGCAACGCCGCCGCCCAGGCCGACGGTGTAGAGCTGGCCGGCATAGGAGAACACGATCTGTGAGCCGTTGGTCGCGGGGAAGCGAAGCAGGCGGGTCTGTTCTGCAGGGCTGATCGTCTGGGCGGCGAGTCCGGCGGTGGACAAGGCGAGCGCGAATACAAGACGGGAGAGTTTCAGCATGATGGGACGGTTTTCCCGACATTGGTTCGACAGGGTGGCGGAGCCAAACAAATTGCTGCGCACAGGATGGCTCCGTCAGCCAAGATGGTCGATCACGCTAAACCGAAACTGCCCTAGCGGGACGCGCTGATAAGAAATAAAAACGCCCGCCGCAAAGTGCGGCGGGCGTCGAAGACCTGCGGCATCCCAATGCCGCTCGATGTGTCAGTAATCAGTCTGCGAAGTTACACGTTACCAGCGAAGCTGCGGTGTCTTGCTCGCCCCAATGATCCAGGGTCGATGCCGCCACTTGGAAGGCATAGTTGGTCGCGAGCGTCTGCTCGGACTGGCCCGGGGGGGTCACATAAACCGAATAGGTTCCGGCGGTCATGTTAGCCACCACGCGGAAGTGGTAGGTGCTGCCGCTGACCCAGTTGATCGTGGCTCCGGCCGAGAAGCTCGCGCCATTGGCGGCTTGGATGTCGCCGGTGGAGTGGAACTTCACCAACCAGGCTGCATTGCTCTTGCTGGTCGCAGCGCCATTGGTCATGCCGATGAAGGCGGTGATCCCCGAAGCATGGGGCGTGGCGTCAAACGTGGCCGTAAGCGTTCCGGTCCGGGAGGTCGCGGCAAAGCTCGTCCAGGCGCCGGTAGCGGTCTGGCAGCCACCGCCGCCTGTGCTGATCGTGTAGGTGGCCGAGGCGACGGAGGAATTATTATCCCCGCTCAAGACGCCAATGGCTTGGATCGTAACCGTGCCACTGCTCACTGCGATCGGGCTGCTGTACACAGTCGATGATGCGGTGGGCGTGGAGCCGTCGGTGGTGTAATGGATCGTGGCACCGCCGGTGGAGTCGCTGATGGACACCGTCTGCGCGGTTGAGTACGTGCCGCCAGCCGGGCTGAACGTCGGCGTCGCAACCGTGGCAACAGTGCTGATCGTGTACGTGGCCGAGGCGACGGCGGAATTGGTGTCCCCGCTCAATGCGGCCATGGCTTTGATCGTGACCGTGCCGCTGTTCACCGCGATCGCGCTGCTATACACAGCCGATGAAGTGGTGGGCGTGGAGCCGTCGGTGGTGTAGTGGATCGTGGCACCGCCGGTGGAGTCGCTGATCGTCACGCTCTGTGCGCTCGAGTAGGTGCCGCCAGCCGGGCTGAACGTCGGTGTCGCAACGGTGCCGCCGCCGGAAGTCGCGAAGCTCGCGTAGTTGATGTTCCATATGCCGCCGCCGGTGTCTTGGTTCAGGGTCAGGACTTGCTGGCCCGCCGGCAGGGTGACGTTGGCCGTCACCGTGGTCCAGGTTTGATAGCCACCGGTCGCGGGAACGTTGACGTTACCGCTCAGGTTCGTACCTGAAGAATTCGACAGATGGAAGGCATCCGTCACCGCGTTCGGAGCGGCGACGCGGAAGCTGACCGTGTAAGTGCCGGCCGTGGCCACATTGACGGTATATTTGAACCACTGCCCGTTATTGGTCCAGCCGAGGTCAACGCCGCCGCCCGTGTCTGAACAGACTTCCAGGTCAACGCCGTCGGAACGATAGCCGTTATCGGTGCCATTGACCGAACTGACGTTGTAGGCAACGCCCTGGCCGCCGACGTCATAGTTTTCGGCCTGGACTGTGCCAGGAATGGCCGCAGCGGTGCCGCCGTAAGGCCCTTCACTGACCGATTGCTGCTGGAATGTAGCGCTGATCGTGTGATTGGCCTGCACATTGGAGAACGTGTAGGAAGTGATGGCTCCTTGGCCGGAGCCATCCACTGTCACGCTGGCTACATTGTAGCCAGAATTGGGCGTAATGGTGAACGATTGATTGGCCCCTTGGTTAACCACGACGCCGCCAGACGGACTGATCGAACCGTTGGCGCCGGCGCTGGCCGTAATCGTGAAAGTCGTAGGGCTGCCGCCGGGCGCGGTGCCACCCGACCAGGATTGGATATTCACCCAATCGAAGGTGGAGGGGCCGGCGCCAGACGATGACACATACTGGCCGTACTTATTGTAGTGGGTGCCCGAATTGGGAACCTTCGTGCCGGTCAGCGTGCCATTGACATAGATGCTGATCAGGTTGCCGACCGGATCGTAAATCGTATTTAATTGGAACTGCACGCCGACTGAGATTGACGCCTCAACGGCATCGCTCTGTTCCAGTGACATGATTTCCACTCCCGTCGAGCCACCGGTGGCTTCGTCAAGAATGAGGTCAGGGGTGGAAGGTTCCGGCCCGAAAACCTGATGCATGCAGATTTTATTGGCTCCGGAGGGGAATGATACGAGGGTGCCAAGACCCTGCCATTGATTGGTGGTGTTGGTGGGAAGATTATTTCCGCGCATTTCCGCCCGGCAAAGGCCACTTTCGACGGGAATTTTGAATTCAAATCCGCCTGAAATAGCGGTGGTGGTGGTGCCGGCTGAATTTTGGGAGATGTAAGTCTCGTTGTCGTTTGTCCAGCCGCTGCCGAGTTGAGCATGGGCTGAGAAGGATAAGCTGCAAATAAAGGCAAATGCAGCGACGGTTTTACTCGTTCGGCCGAGCGAAAGCTGCGGCCGATAGATATCGATGGTTGTTTTCATGGAGCAGAAAGCTAGAAACGCTAATGCTTAGGGTTTACTACCTACTAACTGGGGGGGTATGGATAGGCTGAATAATACAGGCTATAATGTAAAACACAAAAGAGGCATGAATTGCTAAATATTAGTTAAATTATTACATAATGCAGCTAAATTGTGCTAGATTATCGACAATAACTGTAAAATACTGCATAGATACTGTTATAAATGTAAATTAATGGTGCCCATAAAAATACCCTGCAAATAGGTGTTTTACCCTAAAAAAAGTTGAGTATGGGTTGGACGACTTCCAGTCGGAAAAATCGCCCGGACTCCATCAGATTGGCCGAAGGCAACAACGAGTTCGAATGAACTTTCTGGCTGATAATCTTGCACGCTAGGTACTTGCCAGCCCGGCAAAATCGGCCCGGACAGGAACAACAGAGATTCCTCTCACGGCTGCCAATGAACTCATGCCAATTACCGGTTCGAATTCAGCCTTCTGAGGTGGAGAGTGGCGTCCCGACACGCTCTGAGCGCGCCCGGAGGTCGCGCTCCACCCGCGCTACTGCGCGAAAGGGTTCATTGGCCACGTCCATGCGAAGCCCGACCCGCTACTAGGCGCTCTCCAGAATCTTGTAGAGGCGCGTGACCATTTTCGTCGGGTCGTCGAGCAGGCCGGCGGCGAGCAGGGAATTGTCGAGCAACTGTTCGGCTACCAGGACCGCCCGTTCAGGCGCAGCTTCGCGCGTCGCGGCAAGGCGCTTGATCACGGCGTGGCGCGGATTGATGGCCAGCTCGACGCGCGGTGGCGTGTCGGCGCCGTCCTTGTTCATCGCCTTCATCATGCGGCGCATTTGCGGCGACATGAGCTTGTCGGCGTTGAGCGCGGCCGCGGGCGAACCAACGAGGCGGTCGCTGGCGCGCACCTCGGTCACGCGGTCGCCGAGGGTCTGCTTCAGCCATTCGATGAGCGCAGTGACTTTTTCCGGGGTGAGCGCGTCGCTGTCCGGCGGCTGGGGCAGCTCGTCGAGTTTCACCTCGGTGCTGTCGGCGGCGACGAACTTCTTTCCTTCGAATTCGCGCAAGTTATTCATCACGTAGTCATCAACCGGCTCGGTGCAGAGCAACACCTCGAGGTTGCGGGCGCGGAAGCCCTCGAGATACGGGCCGGCTTCGAGCGCCTCGCGACCCGGGCCGGTGAGGAAATAGATTTCCTTTTGCCCGTCCTTCATGCGCGAGACGTAGTCGGCGAGGCTGGTGGGCTTGCCTTTTTCGGTGAGCGTCGATTCGAAGCGCAGGAGTTTCACCAGCGCGTCCTTGTGCGTGAAATCGAGCGCGCAGCCTTCCTTGATGAAACCGCCGAACTCGCGGAAAAATTCCACGTAGGTGTCGGGGTGGGCCTTGGCCTCGTCCTCGAGGAACTTGAGAAAACGCTTGGTGATGACCTTGCCGATTTTATCGAGCAGGGCCTTGTCCTGCATCGTCTCGCGCGAGATATTGAGCGGCAGGTCCTCGCTATCGATCACGCCCTTCAAGCAGCGCATCCATTCGGGCAGCAGGTCTTTCGGCTTGGCGTCGATCAACACCTTGCGGCAGTAGAGCGCGACGCCGGGTTCGGCGCGGGCCAGACCGAGCTTCTCGGGATTGTCCTTCGGCACGAAGAGCAGCGCATTGATGGAAAGGGGCGCATCGGCGCTGAAATGCAATCGCAGGCGCGGCTCGTCGAAGGCGTGGGCCTGAAATTTGTAGAACTCGGTGTATTCCTCGTCCTTGATCTCGTTCTTGTTGCGCAGCCACAACGCCTGCACGGTATTGAGGCGCTTGCCGTTGAGATTGATGGGAAATGTCACGAAGGCGCTGTAGCGCTCGAGGATTTCCTTGATCCGCCAATCTTGGCTGAACTCGGAGCAGTCGTCCTTCAGCTCGATGACGATCTTCGCACCGCGCCGTTGTCCGTCGGATTCCTCGATCTCGTAGCTGCCGCCACCGTCGCTGGTCCAAAGCTGGCCGGGCTCGCCCGCCCGCCACGAATGCGTGAAGACCTTTACGCTCTTCGCGACCATGAAGGCGGAGTAGAAGCCGACGCCAAACTGGCCGATGAGGCTCGCGTCTTTCTTCGCGCCCTCGCTGAGGGCCTTCAAAAAGGCCTTCGAGCCGGAGTGGGCGATGGTGCCGAGGTTTTCGACCAGTTCGGCCTGGGTCATGCCCACGCCGAAGTCCTGGATCGTGAGCGTCTTGGCCTTGTCGTCGGTCGTGAGATTGATTTCAAGCGGCAGGTTGTCGTCGAAAACCTCCTTCTCGGTCAGCTGGAGGTGGCGCAGCTTCTCGAGGGCGTCGGACGCATTGGAGACGAGCTCGCGCACGAAGATCTCCTTCTCGGTGTAGAGCGAGTGGATGACAATATCGAGCAACTGCTTGATCTCGGCTTGGAATTCGAATTTTTGCGGTGTGGCGGTGGACATGGGAGGATGAATTGAGAGTCGGTAGCTGAGAGCTGAGAGTAAAAAGTGAAGAGCCCGCTAGTGTAGCAGGCTTTGGCAAAAATCAAGAAGCGTATCGCAGGTTCACCCGCCGAGGTAGGCGGCTTTGAGCTGCGGGTCGTTGCGGAGGTCCTTGCTTGGGCCGGCCATCGCGATGCGTCCGGTTTCCAGCACATAGGCGTAACTGGAAATTTCCAACGCGAGGTGGGCGTTTTGCTCGACGAGCAGGATGGTGATGCCGTGGCTTTTGTTTATTTCCACAATCTTCTCGAAGATCGTGCTGATGAGCCGCGGGGCGAGCCCGAGCGAGGGCTCGTCGAGCATGAGGAATTTCGGGCTGCCCATGAGCGCGCGGCCGATGGCGAGCATCTGCTGTTCGCCGCCGGAAAGCGTGCCGGCGGTCTGCTTGAGGCGTTCCTGCAGGCGCGGAAAAATACTGAAGACGTAGTCGCGATTTTTGGCCACCAACGCGTGGTCTTTGAGCAGGTACGCGCCCATCGCGAGGTTCTCCCCGACGGTGAGGTTGGAAAAAACCATGCGGCCCTCCGGCACGTGGCCGAGTCCGCGGGCGACGATCTGGTGCGCGGGGAGCGCGGTAATGTCCTCGCCCTGGAACTCGATGCGGCCGGTTTTTGCCCGGAGCAGGCCGGAGATGGTGTGCAGCGTGGTGGTCTTGCCCGCGCCATTGCCGCCGACGAGCGTGACGATCGCGCCGGCGGGAATCTCAAGCGAGATGCCGTTGAGCGCGGCGATGGCGCCGTAGCTGACGTGAAGATCAGAAACAGAAAGCATTTTGTTTAACCGCGAATGAACGCGAATCCACGCGAATAGTCCAAAAAGCCAGAGGGGTTTTTCATATCAGAGGGATTTTTTATTAGCGTCCATTCGCGTTCATTCGCGGTTGAGAAAGGATTGTTTATCAGTGGTGAGTGATGGAGGTTTTGTGATCCTCGCCCAGGTAGGCTTCGATGACCTTGGGATCGTTCTGGATCGCCGCCGGGGGGCCTTCGGCAATTTTCACGCCGTAGTCGAGCACGGCGATGCGCTCGCACACGCCCATGACCACGCGCATCGAATGCTCGACGAGCAGGATGGTGAGCTTGAACTGCTCGCGCACCCGCGGGATGAGTTTCACAAGCTCGGCTTTCTCGGTCGGGTTCATGCCGGCGGCGGGCTCGTCGAGCAGGAGCAGGCGCGGCTGGGTGGCGAGGCAGCGGACGATCTCGAGGCGGCGTTGCTCGCCGTAGGGGAGGGATTTCGCGGGCGTGTCGCGAAAGCGAAGCAGGTTGAAAAGTTCGAGCAGTTCCTCGGCCCGGCGGGCGATGGCGGCTTCGTCGGCGCGGAATTTTTTCCCGCGGACGAGGCTTTGCAGCGGCGAGGTCGCACGGTGGAGGTTGCAGGCGGCGCGGACATTGTCGAAGACGCTGAGGCGGCCGAAGAGGCGGATGTTCTGGAAGGTGCGCGCGATGCCGAGCGCGGCGATGTCGTTGGAACGCAGGCCGCGGAGGTCGCGGCCGGCAAAAAGCACGCGGCCGGCGGTGGGCGGATAAACGCCGGTGATGAGGTTGAAAACGGTGGTCTTGCCCGCGCCGTTCGGGCCGATGAGGCCGACGAGCTCACCCTCGCCGAGCGCAAGATCCACGGCGTTGACGGCACAGAGGCCGCCAAAATTAATGGTGGCTTGGTCGAGTTGGAGCAAAGGCGCGGGCATTGATTTTGTGGGAACGCAGAGGTCGCAGAGGGTGGGAGAGGACGCGGAGGAAACTAAGCTCTGGATTTGCGGAGATGAAAATTAAACAGTCCTTGCGGGCGCGCGAGCATGAGGACGATGAGCAGGAAGGAGTAAATGACCATGCGGTACTCGGCCACGGGGCGCAGCACTTCCGGCAGGACAGTGAGCAGAATGGCGGCGAGGATCACGCCAAGGGTGTTGCCCATGCCGCCGAGGATGACCATGACGACGATCTCGATGCTGCGCGTGAAATCGAAGCCGCGCGGGTCGATGGAAAGCTTGTAGTGTCCGTAGAGGCCGCCCGCGATGCCGGCGAAAAATGCGCCGACGACGAAGGCGACGTTTTTGTAACGCGTGGGATTGAGGCCGATGGCCTCGCTGGCGATTTCGTCGTCATGCGTGGCGATGAAGCCCCGGCCGTAGGTTGATTTCACGAGGCAGCCGACGACAAAAACCGTGAGCGCGGCGGCGCCGTAGGTCCACGCGAAGTTGGTGTAGGCGGGCAGGCCGATGAACCCAAGCGCGCCGCCGACGGCGTCGATGTTCTGAAAAATCACGCGGATGATCTCGCCAAAACCAAGCGTGACGAGCGCGAGGTAGTCGCCTTTCAGCCGCAGCGAGGGAATGCCGATGAGCAGGCCGGCCAGCGCGGCGCTGAGTCCGCCGGCCAGGAGCGCGACGAAAAATAAAGAGTTTTGTCCGAGCGCGGTGCCGCCGTCGTCGCCAAGGAGTTTGGGGCCGAGAAAAACCGTGACGCAGCCCGAGAGATACGCGCCGATGGACATGAAGCCTGCGTGGCCGAGCGAGAACTGGCCGGTGTGGCCATTGATGAGGTTGAGCGAGACGGCGAGGATGATGTTGATGCCAATGCCGATGAGGACATCGAGAAAGTAGGGATCGATGTTGTCCGAGAAATGAGACACGACGACCGCGGCGATGATCGCGACGAGCAGGGCGATGTGCGGGCGGGGCATGGGGGCGGCGGTCTAAAGTCGAGAGTCCAGGGTCGAGAGCCAAGAGTCCGGAACAAACAGCCACCTATCACCTACCGCAACTTCTTGCTGACGCCTTCCGGCTCTTGACTCTGGACTCTCAGCTCTCGACTTCATGGTTGCGTCAGACTTTTTCGACGGTGAATTTGCCGAGCAAGCCGGCCGGGCGAAAAAGCAGGATAAGGATGAGCACGCCGAACGCGATGGCGTCCTTGTAGGTGGAAAACTGGCTGCCGCCGACGAAGGTTTCGACCGTGCCGAGAATCAGGCCGCCGAGCGCGGCGCCGGGAATGTTGCCGATGCCGCCGAGCACGGCGGCGACGAAAGCCTTCAGCCCGGGCATCACGCCCATGAGTGGGTCGATGGACGGGTAGTTGAGCGCGTAGAGAACGCCGCCCGCGCCGGCGAGCGCGGAGCCGAGGGCGAAGGTGAAGCTGATGACAATGTTGTTGTTGATGCCGACGAGCTGCGCGGCCTTGGGGTTGAGCGCAACGGCGCGCATCGCCGTGCCGATCTTGGTGCGAAACACGATGAACTGCAGCGCGACCACCAGCAGCAAGGCGACCGCAATCACGACGAGCTGGTTGGACGAAATGACGAGGCCGCCGAAGGCGAAATTTTTGGCTGGAAACACCGTCGGGAATGTCCGCGGCTCCGCGCCAAAGAAAACTTGTCCGCTGGATTCGAGCAGCAACGAAACGCCGATGGCGGTGATGAGGACGTTGAGGGTGGGCCCGCCGCGCAACCGGCGGTACGCGAGGCGCTCGATCGTCATGCCGAGCAGGGCGCAGCCAAGCATCGCGGCGGTGAGGACAATGAATCCGCCCCCGAATGTGTTCTGGGGTAAATGCTGTCCGGCGTAATAGCCGATAAACGCGCCGACCATAAATACGTCGGAATGCGCGAAATTGATGAAGCGCAGCACGCCGTAAACCATCGTGTAGCCCAGCGCGATGAGCGCGTAGATGGCGCCGAGGGAAAGGCCGTTGAGCAATTGTTGGAGGAATTCCGTCATGTTGGAGTCAAGAGCTGAGAGTCAAGAGTCCAGAGCCAGATCAAAGCGGCGGTTCGTCGCCGCCCAGGGAATCGCGGAGACCACTGAGCATACGGCTGATTTCATCGGCGTCTGCATACAGTCGCGTAAATGAAGCCTCGTCGAGAAAACCCTGTCGCCGAGCAATATGGGCTTGGGTGACCACCTCGTAAAGCGAGCCCGTGGCATAGCTCAGAAACTTGCGAAAATCGGCATCACTCCGGGCGGATCCTTCGGCGATGTTTGATGAGATTGAATTTGCCGCCCGGCGGATCTGATTGGTCAGGCCAAAGCGTTCGTCACTTGGGAATGGGCGGCTGGCTGTATAGACCAGGTCGGCGAAGGCCAGGGACTTTTGCCATACGGAAAGTTTTTCAAAGCGAAACACGGTATTGTTGGCTCTGGACTCTTGACTCTCAGCTCTCGACTTCAGGGTTCGACGATCTGCACAAACTCAAACTGGCCGTTTTTCACGGTGATGATGACGGCGCTTTTGGTGGCGTTGCGCTGTTCGTCGATGGTCGTTTTTCCGGTGATGCCGGGAAAATCTTTCGTGGACGCGAGCGCGTCGCGGATTTTTGTACCGTCGGTCGAGCCCGCGCGCTTGATGGCGTCGGCCAGGACCATGGCCGAGTCGTAGCCGAGTGCAGCCATGGCGTCGGGCGTCTCGCCGCCAAAGCGAGCCTGGTATTTTTTCACGAAGGCCTGCACGGCGGGCACGGTCGCCTTGGGCGAATAGTGGGTGGAGTAAAAGCAGCCTTCGACGTCGGCGCCGCCGATCTCGATGAGCTCGGGCGCCTCCCAGCCGTCGCCACCGAAGATGGGCACGCGAAGGCCGAGCTCATGCGCCTGTTTGCAGATGAGCGCGGCCTCGGTGTAGTAGCCGGGCACGAAGATGGCATCGACATTGTTGGCCTTGATCGAAGTGAGTTGCGCGCGGAAATCCTTGTCGCCTTCGGAATATTTTTCCTCGAGGACGATTTCGCCGCCGCCGGCCGTAAATGCCTCGATGAAATATTTTGCGAGGCCGACGCTGTAGGCGGACGAAACAGAAGTGAGGACGGCGACGCGGCGGGCGTGCAGGGAATCCTTGGCAAATTTGGCGAGGACTTTGCCTTGGAACGGATCGGTAAAGCAGACGCGGAAAATGTAATTGCCGATGGCTGTGACCATGGGGTTGGTCGAGGACGGTGAAATCATCGGGATATGCGAGTGCTGGCAGATGGGCGCGGCCTCGATGGAGCGGCTGGAGGCGACTTCGCCGAGGATGGCGACGGCCTTGTCGCGGGCGATGAGCTTGCGCACGGCGGTGGAGGCTTCGCCGGATTTTGATTGGTCGTCCTCGGTGAGCAGTTCGATTTTTTGGCCGAGCACGCCGCCGGCGGCGTTGATTTGCTCGGTCGCGAGGAGCGTGCCTTTGTGTGAGGACTGGCCAAAGGCGGCTTCCTTGCCGGTGAGCGAGGCGTATTCGCCGATCTTGATGGTGTCGTCGGCGCGGGCGGCGAGCGCGAGCAGGGCGGCGAGCGCGGGAACGGAAAACTTTTTAAGCAGGGCGGAAATCATGGCGTGATCAATGACAGCAGGAGACATGCCCCAGCGCACGGATGTGCGCAAGGCGTCAAATCCCAGAAGATCAAACTCCAAAAGTCCGCAAAAGACCAAACCTCAAAGATTCAAACGCCGAAAATCAGCGGCGGCCCTTGGTAGGAAAATCCCAAAGGCCAAACGGACAAACCCCAAAAGCTTCCGCGGCCTGGAAGGCCGCCACTATTTTTTGGGGTTTGGCTCTTTGGCGTTTGGGACTTTTTTGGGTGCTCTTCAGCTTTGCTTTCGTCGGCGAGGCGCATTTCATCGGGGTGTGAACACCTTTGACCGCCATCTGTTGCGCGAGTGGCTGAAAGTCCTCGGCCTGGTGCTGGCGGCGTCGCTCGGGCTGTTGATGATGCAGGTGATGTATGACAGTTTTCGAGATTTGCGCGACTTGGGAGCCAAGGCGGCGGATATGGCGGTGTATTTCCTGGTGACGGTGCCGAGTTTTTTTGCGATCGTGCTGCCCCTGGCGCTGCTGGTATCGCTGCTGTTCGCGCTGGGACAATTACACCGGCATTTCGAATTCACCGCGATGCGCGCGGCGGGGGTGGGCTTGTTCCGGCTGACGCGTCCGATCTGGGCGGTCGGCGGGTTGTGCTGCCTTTTGTCATTGTGGTTGAATTCGAGCATCATCCCGTGGTCGGTGGAGCAATCGCGCACGGTTTATGAGCAGCTGCAGTTTCGCCGGGAGGCCAAGTTGGCGGTGCCGGAACGCGTCGGGGCGGTGTATGACCTGGCGTTCGCCAACCAGGGCGGGCGGCGCATGTGGTTTCTCAACCGCTACAGCCAGTTTACGCAGCATGGCTATGGGGTCAGCGTGTCGGAACTCGACGGACAGCGGAGGGAGACGAAGCGGTTGCTGGCGGGCGAGGCGTGGTTCGATCCGGCGCAGCAGGCGTGGGTGTTTCACCGCGGACGCGAACTGGGTTTCAACGTGGAAACGGGCGTGCAAACCAGCTCGGTGCCATTTGATGAAAAACGGGAGCCCGGCTACGACGAGGATCCAAAGTTGATGCTGTTGGTCGATCAGCGGCCGATCGATTTGTCGTTCTTCGAGCTGCGTCGGGTGATCGATTACTACCAGGCCGATGGAAACGCCAAAGGCATCATTTATGCCGTGCGCTATTTTGGGCTGCTGGCGGACATGTTTGTGCCGCTCATTGTCATTGGCATCGCCGTGCCCTTTGCGATGTCGGGCGTGCGGGTGAATCCGGCGGTGGGCGTGTCGAAGTCGATTGGGTTGTTCCTGCTTTACTACGTGCTGAATAATTTTGCGACGTCACTGGCGACAGAACAACTCATGTCGCCTGCGCTGGCGGCGTGGCTGCCGAATCTCGGCATGGCTGCGCTGGCGGCGTGGCTGTTTGCGCGCATGCGGTGATGCCCTCGCCGAAGGTAGGGCCCGTTGCCCTCAACGGGCCTAAACCAACGGGCGGCTGAGGGCAGCCGCCCCTACCTGCATGAAGTCCTTAATGCAGGCTGCCGCTCACTGAGGTGCTTTCGTCGCCAGAGCGCACGAGCACGGTGTAAGAGTTGAGGTTGCGTCCCTCGGGCGAAACAAAAAACACATCGCGGTAATCACCGTGGGGAAGATCGAGCTTGTAGAAAATGGGACGCTCGGGCTCGGAACTTTCCGCCGTGCGGAAGGAACAGGCAACCTCGCTGGGCAGGGGGCCGTCACTGACATTGCGAATGCGCGCCCAAATCCGCACCTGGCCGTTGTCGAGCGGGTGGGCCTCGATGCGGTCGATCGCGACGAGAACGGTATGGGCCCGCGAGATCGAGGTGTCGAGGGGCACAAGGACGATGCCCGTCCAGTCGTGCATGACGAGATCGGTGGTGACACCGTCAGCGGTCAGGCCCTTGGTTGGCGGGCGGTTCGGGTCGACAATCTTGTAATCGTCGGTCGTTTGTTCGCCAGTAGGCGCGGTGGTGGCTGGCAGGGCGTCGCCTTTGGGTGCGGTGGCAGAGGGTGCGAGCACTTTGGGTGCGGTGCCAGTCGGTGAGAGCGAGGCCAGCGCCTGGGGAAATGCCGTCGCGGGGTCGATTTTGTGCGGAAGAATGGCCGGCAAGTCTGGTTGCGTGAGGCGGGCGACCACGGTCTCCGGCGTGGGCGGCGGCAGGGCCGATGATGTCGGCGGTGGTGGCGGTGGCGGGGTTTTATTACAACCGGACGACAGCACGATGAACGCGACGCTCGCGGCGAATAACAAAATGGGGTGTTTCATGTTGGGATGCGTAAAGGAAAAGCACGCCGGGTGATTTTCCAGGTTAGAGCCAAAAAAACTTTCCGAGCAAAGGCAGGTTATCCCAATTGCACGGATTTACCAACCGTTTGTAACCATGCAGAAAATGAGATGCAAAACGCCGCGCGCAGCATACTGCGCTTTACCGGAAAAGCCAGTAGGTAGTGACGTGGCCCCGCGATCCTGGGCCGTCGATCCTATGGTGTGATTGGCGATTTGGCGGCGTTGTCCACCGGACGCAAGGTGAGCACCTGCGTCTCGGTTTTTCCGTTGAGCCGCAGGGTGACAGTCACCGGAATTTCCAGCGAGGTCACACCGAGGCGGGAGATCATCGGTTCGGCTTCGACCGACTGCCCGGGAGTGAGCGCAATTTGCTCCGGTTGCACGGCGAAACTGCCGAGGTCGGATTTGAAATCGATAGTCTCGACGTTGAGCGGATTGCTGGCCGTGCTGGTCAGTTGCAGCCACAAGTTGATGGGCGGAAGGGGGCTCTCCGCCCTGCGGCGGCGGATCTCGTCGATTATTTCCGGGGTGATTTTTACGTCATCACTCGTGGCGGAATCATCGTCGGGCCCAGGCAGGCCATGGATGGGCGTCGCATGAAAGCCACTTCTTCCCCGGCTTTGGTTGAGCATGATTTCGGCCAGGAGACTTCCATTAAAAAAAGTGCCTTTCGCCATCATCAGTGGCAGGGGTTTGCCGTTTGGACCAAGGGGGACGGTCGGTTCGGGTTCGAGTTTTGGCTCGCCACCGCAGCCGGCGAGGAAAAAAGACAGCGCGAACGCAAACACGATGGAAGGGATAAAGCGGAAAGGGGGGTGCATGAAAAATATTGGAGAGGGGGCTTCGTTTAGTGCGGTCGCGTGTCGGTGGGGAAAACTCGCCGGTATCCCGCCGCACTTCAAGCCCAGTTGTAATTAAAACTGATGCTGATGCGTTCGGCATCCACGCGGTTGGGCGGTACTTCGTGGCGCAGCCAGCTTTCGAAAAGGATGACCTGGCCGGCCTCGGCGGGGTAGGTGACGTGCGTTTTGTTTTTGGCGTGCGCGTCCGGCCGGCGCGGCGGCGCAGCCATAAAGCGGTCGAGCCGCGGATCCTCGAACTTCAGCCCGGGGCAGCCCGGGGGCGTGGCGACATAGTAAGTGCCGCTGATAAAAGAGAGCGGATGCAGGTGCAGCGAATGCGCGGCGGCGGGCGGCATGATGTTGGCCCAGCAGTCGGTCATGCGGATCTCGCGGCCGCGCAGGTCGAGTTCGAGCGCGCGGGCGAACGCGCGCACGTGCCGCGTGAGTTTTTTTTCAAGCGTGGCGAAGGTGCTGGAAAATTTCTGCAAGTGCGCCATCGAGCCATAGCTCGTGTAGCCGCCGGGATAATTTTTGGCCGACCAGGCGCGGCCGGCTGCATCATATTCGCGCAGGCGGCGGCATTCTTCGGCCAGCTCGGTGCTGAAGCGCGCGCCACCGCGCTGCAGCGGCTCGCAGTAGATGAAAGTCGGAAACCATGCACGGATGGGCATGCCGATAGGCTTGGGAAAGCGCGGGTTTTGGCAAAGCGTAAAAAAGTTGGCCCCGGAACGAGGGACAATTGGGCCCACCTGTTTTGCCTACCCGTGAACATTTTTGGCGTGGTGTGGTCTAGCGCGGCAAACTCAACCCAAGGAGTAGTCATGAAAACCCTACATCTGCTTAGAGTTCCAGCTCTGCTCGCGTTGGGCGCATTCGCCCTCGCTCCAGTTGTCCGCGCTGACGCGGACGATGCGATCAAAGAAGAGTCCGCAACCTTCGACACCGATGCTTCCGCCCATGGTGGAGCCGTGGTTACCGACGCCATGGCCGATGACTTTGCGACGTTTGCCGGCTCCGAGGACAACGCTCGGGCGCTTGTCACCGGCTTGCGCACGGGCGACGAAGTCACGCTTACATCGACCGTCAATGGCCAGGTCATGACGACCACGTTTACACCCGCCACGAGCTTGAAGGGTTATGGCAACGTGTTCATCTCACTTGCGCTCGCGCAGCAGGAACTCGCGGCCCAAGGCATCACGAATCCCACGGCGGCTGATCTCCAAGCCGCGCTCAACGGTGGCAGCATCATCGTTGGAACCGGTGTGAATGCGAAGACCGTGCAGCTCAACGGAGTGCTCGCCCTTCGCGCCAGCGGCGAAGGCTGGGGCCAGATTGCGCATCAACTCGACGTGAAACTCGGCCGTGTTGTCGGCGACCTCCACGAGGCGAACGAGCACATTGAGCGTAATGAACGCATCGATCGCGATCATGATATCGGCAAGCCGGATCGCGACGTCATTCCGGACAAAGTGGATCGGCCCGACCGGCCGATACAAATCGATCGACCCGAGCGACCGCTGCAGGTCGATCGGCCTGAGCTGCCGTTGCACCACTAATCCATCCCAATATGAAACTACAACGCCCTGTCTTGCTGGTGGCTTTGCTTGGTGTTGGCGCGCTTGCTGCCGTGCGCGCCGACACCGGCGCGACCGCCGCCCCGGCGCCCTTCAGCCAGTGGACGCTTTCAACCGGTTTCGATTACACCACGGGCAAATATGGCCAGCCATCGTCAACCGACATCCTCACGGTTCCCGTCATCGGCCGGTATGACTACGACCTTTGGACGTTCAAACTCATCGTGCCGTGGACGCACATCTCCGGCCCGGCCGATGTGGTCCAGAGTGTCGGTTTGCTTCGTAACGCGGCGCGTCCGACCAAGCAGACCGAATCCGGTCTCGGCGATGTCGTCGCGGCTGCAACCCGCAATGTGCTCGACGCGTCACACGCGGTCAGCCTGGACCTCACCGGAAAAATCAAGTTTGGCACCGCCAACCGCAACCGCGGCCTTGGCACCGGCGAAAACGACTATTCGCTGCAGGCCGATGCTTACAAGGTCATCGATGACTTCACGCCTTTTGCCACGCTCGGCTATCGCATCCTCGGCAGCCCTCCGGGTTTGAGCCTCAACAATATCTGGTTTGCCTCCGCCGGTGCGACTTACCGCCTGACTGCGGCCACCGCGGTCGGTGCTGCGCTGGATTTGCAGGAAAAATCCAGTGATACGGTTGCGAATGTCTCTGAGTTGACGGGCTTCATTACGCACAATCTTGATCGGCACTGGAAGCTCCAAGGCTACGTACTCACGGGGTTTACCACTTCCAGCCCCGATTTCGGCCTCGGTGGCATCGTGAGCCACGCATTTTAAACGGGCTGCCCGCCTGCTTTAAAGTGCGACTGGTGTAAGTAGCTTTATGGAAGCGACAACGCCAGCCGGAGGAAACTTGTGCGTATCGTATGCGTCTAATCTAGTACCATGAAAGCGCTCACCCTTTCCCTTATCGCTCTCACGCTCGGAGTCGCGCCGGTGAAGGCGCAGATCTTCCAACCCAATGTCGTCAACGGCGCCATCGTCGGCGGTATCGCTGGGGCCATCATTGGCAATAACAGCGGTGGCCACCATGCTGGCGAAGGAGCGATCATCGGCACGGCGGCCGGTGCGGTGATCGGCAGCCTGGCCCAGCCGCAACCCACGGTGGTTTATTATGACCAGCCCGCTCCGGTCGTTTACGAGTCCCCGGCCCCGGTTGTGGTCGAGCAGCCGTGTGCGCCGGCGCCGGTTTATTACGGTTACTACGGTTATGGCTATCGGCCTTATTATTATGGGCCGCGCTGGGATATTTCATTTGGCTGGGGTTGGCGCGATCACGATGGTGGCTGGGGCCGCCATGATCGCGATGGTGGCTGGGGCCGGCACGATCGCCGGTGATTTCAGCGAAAAATCTCGCAGCACAGGCCACCCGACGGGTGGCCTTTTTTATGAGAACGCCCTTTACCCGCAATAAGGGTTGTTGACCTCGCTGGCGGCCAACTTTTTAACGCATGGCATATGTCTGCTGTCCTGACGGTCAATTTAGGTGAACGCAGTTATCCGATTTCGTTCGGCTCCGATCTCACGAATGAAGTCCGGGCCAAGGTGGCTGCGCTCATTTCAGCCGGCCGCAGCGTCGCCGTGTTGACCGATCAAAATCTCATCGATCACCAATTTGGCGCATTGCATGAAATGTTTCCAGATCTGCCGATGCATATTGTGACCCCGGGTGAAGCGACCAAGTCGCTGGCGGAGTTTGGCCGTGTGCTCAATTTTCTCGCGGTGCAGCGAATGGATCGCAAGGGGGTGCTTTTTACGGTGGGTGGCGGGGTGATTGGCGACCTCGGTGGCTTCGCGGCGGCGAGCTACCTGCGCGGCATCGACTATTTCCAGATGCCCACGACCCTGCTCGCGATGGTCGACAGCTCGGTGGGCGGCAAGACGGGCCTCAACCTCCCGGAGGGCAAGAACCTGGTCGGGGCGTTTCACCAACCGCGCGGCGTTTTTATTTCAACCAACCTGCTTGCGACCCTGCCGCCGCGCGAATTTTCCGCGGGGATGGCCGAAGTGATCAAATACGGCCTGCTCGGCGACGCCGCGCTTTTCGGGCAACTTGAGCATACGCCACTCACGCCATCCAGCCCTTCGCTCGTCGCGATCATCCATCGCTGCTGCTCCCTGAAGGGCCGCATTGTCGAGCTCGACGAACAAGAACGGGCGAAGGACGGCGGGCGCGCGCTGCTCAATCTCGGGCACACGTTTGGCCACGCCATCGAACAGGTCACGGGCTATGGCACTTATTTGCATGGCGAGGCCGTCGCCATCGGCCTCTGTGCGGCGGCCCGGCTGTCGCAAAAACTTGAACTCATCAACGCCGCCGAGGTTAAGCGCATCGAGGCGGTGGTCGCGGCGCATGCGCTGCCGGTGCGCCTGCGCGCGCCGCTGCCGCTGGCGAATTTGGTGGAGGCCATGAGCCGCGATAAAAAAGCCCGGGCCGGGCTGCCGCGTTTTATTGTGCTGAAGAAAATCGGCAGTGCTTTCACCCAGGACAGCGTGCCGCCTGCGCTCGTCGAGGCGAGTTTCCGCGAGGTGGGAGCGATATAAAGCCCGCGTGGCGGGAAATTCCAAAACCCAAAGGTCCAAACTCCAAAAAATAGTGCGGCCGGTACGGCCGCGGTCGATTTTGGCGTTTGGCCTTTTGGATTTTGGGATTTTACCCGGGGCCGCAGACTCTTTTGTGATTTGGTATTTGAGTGTTTGGGATTTGCCGCGAGGGCTGCGTGAGCGGCTGACAAAGGAGTTTGTCATCCGGCGTTCCGTCTATAGACTGTCCTTTCCCATGTCCGCCATCGACGAAGGCATTGTCCGCGAGTATTTCGAACAGAACGGTTTTCTGGTCCGGCAGGTGCGCAAATACCAGGTGCAGGCGCGCCGCAAGACCGGCGACGAGGAGATCGACCTGCTCGTTTACAACCCGGCCTGGCAGCACCAGGCGCGACGCCCCGATTTTTTCCTCTTTTCGAACGAGCTGCAGTATGTCCACCGCGCCATCATCGCGGTCAAAGGCTGGCACAGCGGCCGTTTCACCCCGGCCACGCTCAAAAACTCGCCGGAGATTTTCCGTTTCCTCGAGGAGAACGTGCTCAAGGAAGTCACGCGTTTCTTCCCGATGGATGCCGACGAGCCCGGTGCGGCGCCCGACCTGGTGAAGATCCTCGTGCTGCCCGGCCTGCCCACGGCCGAACCTTATCGCACGCAGAGCGTGCAAATGCTCAAGGAACGCGGCGTGGATGCCATCATCTCCTTCCGCGCGATGCTGCTCGACATCATCGACAAGGTTGAAATCAACAAAAACTACCGCAAGAGCGACACGCTCCAGGTCATGCGCATCCTGAAGAACTACGACTTGCTCAAGGATGCCCAGCTCGACCTGTTGCCCGATCGGTCCGCTCCTGCAAGGCGGAGCAAGTAACAGGTATCAAGTAACAAGAGCTTTCCGAACATTACGCTACTCGGTCTTGCTACTTGCTACCTGGTACTTGTTACTTTTCTCCTGATACTTGTTACTTGTTCTCCCCATGATCCACCCCACAGCCATCATTGAAGACGGCGCGCAACTCGGCGCAGACTGCGAAATCCACGCGTATGCCATCATCAAGCGCGGCGCCGTGCTCGGCGCGCGCGTCGCCGTGCATTCGTTTGCCGTGGTCGGCGGCGACCCGCAGGATTTGAAGTTCACCCACGGCACGCCATCGGGCGTGCGCATCGGGGCGGACACGACCATCCGCGAAAACGTCACGATCAACCGATCGACCAGTCCCGGCGGTTTCACGGAAGTCGGCAAAAACTGTCTCCTCATGGCGGCGTGTCATATCGCGCACGACTGTGTCATCGGCTCCCAGGTGGTGCTGGCCAATAATGCCATGATCGCCGGCCATGTGACCATCGGCGACCACGCGTTCTTCGGTGGCGGCGTGGGGATCCACCAGTTTTGCCGCATCGGTGACAGTGTGATGATCTCGGGCCACGCCTCGATCACGCGCGACGTGCCGCCTTACGTGATGGCGGCGGAGCGCGATGACGTGATCGGCTTGAACCTGCTGGGCCTCAAGCGCCGCGGTTTGAGCCGCGAGGCCATCGTCGAGCTGAAGGACGCGTTTCGCGTCGTCTATTTCACGCCGGGCAACATTCGCGACGTCGCGGCGGAGGCGCTGGCTGGCGGGGAGTTCTCGACCGCGGAGGCCCGGCGGTTCCTGGAATTTTTCACCGGCGGCAAGCGCGGCTTTGTGCGCGCCCGGCGCGACGCCGAGCCCAAGCAGGAAATGGAAATAGTTTGAGATTTCCCCACGTGTCCTGAGGTGAAAACAAAGCCTTCCAAAAAACTTGCGCTCACGTGCGGCGACCCGGCGGGCGTTGGCCCGGAAGTTCTGGCGGCGTGGCTGGCCGCGCATCCCGACCAGGCGTGCGAGGTCGCCGTGCTCGGCCCGGTGCGCTGGCTTGAAACCCTCGGTCCGGGCGCGGAAAAAATCGCCGTCGGCCCGGCTGATTTTTTTGCCCGGCCCGGCGCGCCGACGCTGGACGGCGCACGCGTGGCGCTCGCCGCGATGGAACGCGCGGCCGAAGGCTGCGCGCAGGGCGAATTTGCCGGCGTCGTCACCGGCCCGGTCAGCAAAAGCTGGCTGGCGCAGGCCAGCTTCGCGTTTCCAGGCCAGACGGAATTTTTCGCCGCACGCTGGGGCGGCGAGCCGGTGATGGCGTTTTGCGGCGGCCGGCTTCGCGTCGTGCTGCTGACGTGGCACGTGCCGCTGCGCGAGGTGTTTTCGCACCTGACCGGCGAAAAATTTGCCCGGGCGGTGCAGGCCGCGGAGGAACTGGCGCGCGCGGACGGCATCGCTGCGCCCCGGATCGGCGTGTGCGGCCTGAATCCGCATGCGGGTGAGGACGGTTTGCTCGGCGACGAGGAGGGGCGCATCATCAACCCGATTCTCGACCGCCTGCGGCCGGAGTTTCCCGGCCTTTCGCGCTGCGAACCGGGCGACACGCTGTTTGCCCGCGCGCTGCGCGGGGAGTTCGATGTGATCATGGCCCTTTATCACGACCAGGGACTCGCCCCGCTCAAGGCGGTTGAATTTGAGGAATCGGTGAACGTCACCCTCGGCCTGCCCCACGTGCGCACGAGTCCCGACCACGGCACGGCGTTCGGCATCGCCGGGCAGGGCCGGGCCAGCGCGCGCAGTTTTACCAATGCCGTGGAGGTCGCGTGGCGCTTGCTTCGGGCGCGGACTACGCAATAGTTATAGCAATGCCCGCCACTGAAACCGCCGCCGCACCGCCCGCCGAGGTCCGCCTCGGCAATGAGAACCTCGTGCGCCTGACCGAGCCCGCGGCGGGAAAAGTGCGCGCCCTCATCGCCCGCGAGCAGCAGGGTGAGTTTCTGCGCATTGCCATCACCGGCGGAGGCTGCAACGGCCTCAGCTACAAGCTGCGCTTCACCCCCGAGCCGAAGCGCGGCGATATTCTCGTCCGCTCGGCCGGCACCGCGGTGCTGGTCGATCCCAAGACCGCCCTCTACCTCAAAGGCACGGTGCTCGACTACTCGGACAAGCTGGTGGCCGGCGGCTTCAAGTTTGCCAACCCCAATTCCAAGGCCAGCTGTTCCTGTGGCGAGAGCTTCAGCGTGTAAACCGCGCTGGCGTTTGGGATTTTCCTGTTGTCAACGTCCCATAATTGCGCGAAAACTCCTTTCCGCTTAAACATGTCACTTCCTTATTGATGGCCTCTCCTTTCCCTTCAGCCGGCGGCGGACGCCCCGGCCAGTTTCAACGTCGCAACACGGATCCGTTTGCTAACATCCGTCGCAACTATCGGATCAAGGTTCCGCAAGTTCGCGTGATTTCGCCCGAGGGCAAGCAGCTTGGCATCCTGGATACGGCCAAGGCCATCAGCCTGGCGCTCGAAGTCGGCCTCGACCTCGTTGAGGTCGCGCCCAACGCCACGCCGCCGGTTTGCCGCATCATGGACTTCGGCAAATACGTCTATGAGGAGCAGAAAAAGCACTCCCATACGAAACCCACCGCGAGCAAGATCAAGGAAATCGAATTCAGCGCGCGCATTGCGGAGAACGACTTTTTCACCAAGATCCGCCACGGCGAGGAATTTCTCTCGCATGGCAACAAGGTGAAGCTGCGCCTGAAGTTCCGCGGGCGCGAGATGGCGCATACCGAGATCGGTTTCGATGTGATGAAACGCGCCGTCGCCGAGCTCGCCGGCATGGGCCACCCCGACAACGATCCCCGGTTGATCGGCCGCAACATCCACGTGATGCTTACCCCCCTGCCGGTCAACAAGCGCAAGCCGAAGTTTCACGTGGTGAAAGACGACGAGGACGAGGAACCGGACGCAGAGCCCACGTCGCCCAGCGTGTGAGGAGGAGCCATGCGGCGAAAACTTTCGGCAGGCTGTTGAAAAACTATGCTGGCCGACGCAACACATGATTTGGGCCGCGAGCAAGGCTTGAGCTGCCGGTGCAATGCTCGGAGAGCCTTGCCCGACAGCTCTAACGCAGCTCCCGGCCCAAAGCAGTGTTGCCCTCCGGGTTGCGCCCAAAAGCGCTTCCGCGGCGTTAGCTCGGAAGGGGATAGCCTCTCCGAGGATACCCCCTTCCGAGCCGCCTTGCGGACAACGCTTTTTGATCGCAACGGCGGCTCAGCAGAGTTTTTTAACAGCCTGCTTGCGCGCCTCGCCCTGGCCCTGGCGATCCTGGCCGTGTTTTTTTCTGTGCCGTCGAAGGCGGCCCTTGAGATAGCCAGGGTCGATGGCGTGAAATGCATCGATGCTGTGGCGTTGGGCGAAAGCTTCGGCCTGCGCGCGTCCTGGACCGAGCCGGGCAAACGCCTTTTGTTGCAGAACGCGGCCACGCGGCTTGAATTTGAGGTCAACCAACGCGAGGCTATTTTTGACGGCCAGCACGTGTTCCTGGGAACCCCGCCGGTTTACCACCAGCGCAGCATCTGGATCGGCTGGATCGACACGGAAGATCTGCTTGCACCCCTCCTGCGCCTCGGGCGCGACCGGCCGCTGCCCGTGCATACCATCGTCATCGACCCCGGTCATGGCCTCCCGGACGATGGCGCTGAAAATAAACACCTCGGCCTGAAGGAGAGGGTGCTCACGCTCGACACGGCCTTCTGCCTGAAAAAAATCCTCGAGGCGCAGGGTTACAAAGTTGTGATGACACGCACCACCAACTATGGAATCAGCCCGGACAAGAAGCTGGATTTGCGGCGGCGCGCCGAGATGACTGCAGAGGTAAAGGCCGATTTGTTCATCAGTATCCATTTCAACTCAGCCGGGCAATACGTTGCGGGCGAGAACGTCGCCAAGGTGATCGGCACGGAAACATTTCGTTTCACCCCGCGCTACCAAAGCCCCATCAGCCGCTCGGGGCACAAAGCCGAGGACGACGAGGCCAACCCGGGCGACAAAAACGATCAATGGAATGCCTTGCTCGGTTACTGCATCCACCACGCGCTGCTCGGTGAAATCGGTTCCTACGACCGCGGCCTGCGCCACGATAAATTCGAGGTGCTCCGCCTCGCGCCATGCCCGGCGGTGCTGGTCGAATCAGGGTACCTCACCAATGACGCCGAGGCGCGGAAACTTGCCACGCCCGCCTATCGCCAGCAAATCGCCGAAGGCATCGCGAACGGCGTGCGCGCCTATGTGAGCCTGGGGCAGCCGCCACCCGCGCCAGTGGCCGCGAAGCCCCTGCCACTGCCCGCAGCACCGCCAGCAACGGTGAAACCTGCCTTGCCGCCAGCGACCACTAAACCCGTTTCGGCTCCGCCTCCGGCCGGCCTTCCGGCGCCCGCGCCGACGCAGAAGTAGTTTTCCCGGGGCATGATTCTTCGAGAGAAGGTTTTTAGTGGTGGAGCGCGGCGTCCCTGCCACGCTTTGATAGATTCACCACGAAGACGCAAAGAGCTCAAAGGGCTTGGGCTTCGTGTCCTTCGTGCCTTTGTGGTTAAGGATTGATTGGACCGAACGCGTCGGGACGCCGCGTTCCACCTTAAAGCCTGTTTTCTAAATACTTTGTATATGCCTGACAGGCGGGCCGGCCCTCACGGCACGCCCGGTTTCCACGCGATGACGAGCGCGCCCGCGACAATGAGCACACCGCCCAGCCATTGGTGCCAGGTCAGCCGCTCGCGGAGAAATGCCGCCGCCAGCGCGATGGCGAAAACCACGCTGAGCTTGTCGATCGGAGCCACGCGCGACGCCGGACCGAGTTGCAGCGCGCGGAAATAACACAGCCAGGACAGCCCGGTCGCGAGGCCGGACAAGGTGAGAAACAGCCAGGTGCGCCGTGAAATGCCCGCCAGCGAACCCGCGGGCACCACCGCCAGCGCGATGGCCCAGGTGAAGACAAGGATCACGGTTGTGCGGATCGCCGTGGCCAGGTTTGAATCGATTTTTTCCACGCCAACTTTGGCCAGCACCGCCGTGAGGCCGGCGAACAAAGCGGACAAGAGCGACCAGGCAAACCAGTTCATTTGGCCGGTTTGCCGCCGTGGCGGTAGTGGATGACGCGGACTTTTTCGAGGGTCACCAGGCCGCCGCCCATCATGCGATCGAGCGTCGGCAGGAAGGCGTTGATTTTTTCCTCGGTGTCCACGATTTCGATGATGAGCGGAAGGTCGGCGGACAGGCGCAGGATTTTGCTCGTGTGCAGGCGGCTGCTCGCGCCAAAGCCCATCGCGCCGCGCAGCACGGTGGCGCCGGCGAGGCCGGCCTCGCGGGCCTTGAGCACGATGGTTTCGTAGAGCGGGTCGCCGTCATGGCGGTCGGATTCACCGAGGAAAATACGGAGCAGGAACGAATCGGTGGGCAGTTGCATTTTGAAAAAAATTCCAAATCACAAAGGGACAAATCCCAAAAATGGCGAATGACGAATTTACACGATGAACCGCCAAGTGCGCATGAGTGGTTAAAAATGTCAGCGGAGTTGGTTGATGGTGGCGGCCAGGAGGTGGCCGAGCCAGACGGCGACCAGGCAGAGCGTGACCGAGCCGACGACGTTGCCGCCGGCTTTAAGCCATTCGCCGTCGTTGGCCAGCGCGAGGGTTTGCAGGCTGAACGACGAGAACGTCGTATAGCCGCCGCAAATGCCGGTCATGAAAAATTGCCGGCCCTCAGCGGGCACAAACCAACGGCCGTCCGGCCCGGTCAGGGTCGAGAAGAAGCCGATGGCGAAGGAGCCGGTGACATTGATGGCGAGCGTACCCCACGGGAACGTTTCGCCCCAGTGCGTGGCGACCACGCCCGACAAAAAGAACCGCGACACGCTGCCAAGCGCGCCACCGAGTGCGATAAGGAGATATAATTGCATGACAGATCCTGTTTATTAGCAGGAGTCATTAGTCCGGCAAGCCGGGCGGTTTATCCGCCCAAAGCGGATTTACCCTTGCGGGAAGGCGGAATCCATCGCCAGCGTGAAAGCGAAAACGCTGTGAGAATTTTGGCAAGAACGTTTGTGGTCCTGGCCTTGTTGGCGGGCGGGTTTGCCCGGCCGGCGCTTGGCGCCGGCGATTCCCCGGCGGCGAGCGTGATCATCCTGGCCAACAGCGCCGATCCCGATTCGCTCCGGCTGGCGGCGCATTATGCCGCGGCCCGCGGCGTGCCGGCGGAGAACCTGGTCGCACTGCCGATGCCAGCCGGGGAAACGATTTCGTGGGCGGAGTTTGTCGGTGAAATCTGGCAACCGTTGCAGGACGAGCTCGTGCGCCGCGGCTGGATCGACGCCATCAAGACTCAAAGCGTGGATGCCCTCGGGCGGAAAACGTATGTCATTGCCGGTCACCACATCGCTTATCTCGTCGTGTGCCGCGGGGTTCCGCTGCGCATTGGCAATGACCCGCGGTTGTTTTCAATGGGTGCCTCTGCGGTCGGCCAGGTCCAGTTTCGCACCAATCAAGGTGCGGTGGACTCCGAGTTGAGCCTGCTGGCCCGGAATGGCTACAATATCAATGGTTGGGTGCCCAATCCGCTTTTTCACAACGAGCACCCGACGCCGTTCGATCTTTCTGACATCGTGAAAGTCGGCCGGCTGGACGGGCCAACTCTCCTGGACGCCGAGCGGCTGGTGGACAACGCGCTTATCGCCGAGCGCACGGGCCTGCTTGGCCGCAGCTATGTCGATCTGGGCGGGCCTTCTCCCGAAGGCGACCAATGGCTCGGGGCGGCCGCCGCGCAGCTCACCAAGCTCGGGTTCGATGGCGACGTTGACCGCACGTCCGCTACGCTGCCAGCGACCGCACGCTTCGACGCACCCGTGCTCTATTTCGGCTGGTATATGGATAATCTGAACGGACCTTTCACCTTGCCGGATTTTGAGTTTCCACCCGGCGCCATCGCGCTGCACATCCACAGTTTCTCGGCCCACACCTTGCGGTCGCCGACCGAGGGCTGGTGCGGGCCGCTCGTGGCGCGCGGCGTCACGGCAACCATGGGCAATGTTTTCGAGCCCTATCTCGAATTCACGCACCGTCCCGATTTGCTGCTGCACGCGCTGGCCCGCGGCTGGACACTGGGCGAAGCGGCCTACTATGCGCTGCCAGTATTGAGCTGGCAGGGCGTGCTTATCGGCGATCCGCTCTATCGGCCCTTTAAGGTGGATTTTTCGGAGCAGTGGAAAAATCAGGATAACCTGCCGCCGTCGCTCGCGCCTTATGCCGTGCTGCGCGAGATGCACTTGCTCGATGCTGAAAAAAAATCGGCGGACGCGGTGGCCATGGCGCACACGAGCATGGACGAGTCGCCCAGTCTCGTCATCGGCCTGGCGCTGGCGGAGCGGCTCGCAACGGCGGGCGATGCGGTTGGCGCGGCGCGCGAGATGGAGTTTGCCCGATTCATCAAAACCTTTCGTCCGCAGGAATGGGCGCTCGCCGTCGAGGCGGCCCGCCTGCTGGTGGCGGGCGGGCGGGCGCAATCGGCGGAGGAGGTTTTTAAAAATTTGTTGGCTTCCGATGGTCTGCCGCCCGCGGCTCGGGTCGGATGGTTGTCCGCGGCCAATGATGCGGCGCTGGCGGCCCACGATTCCGCCCAGGCGGCACAATGGGAAATGGACGCGTCGGCCCCCGGGCCTCCTTGAACATTCAACGTTCAACACTCAACGTCCAACATCGAAGTAGGACCAGACATCAATGCTAAGTATCAAGTAACAGGTAACAAGTATCAGGAGTATGTACGCAGAGCACTCTTGTTACTTGATACCTGACACCTGTTACTTTTCCAATGCCTCAGATCTTCTCCACGATCGTGTCGGCGAGGCCGTAGGCGATGGCTTCCTTGGCGTTGAGATAAAAATCGCGGTCGCTGTCGTGGGCGACTTTCTCCAGCGTCTGGCCCGAGGCGGTGGCGAGGATCTCGTTCAGCTCGGCGCGGAGCTTTTCCATTTCCTGCGCCTGGATGTTGATGTCCGTGGCCGGCCCGATGAAGCGGCCGGAGATGAGCGGCTGGTGGATAAGGACGCGCGCGTGCGGGTAAAGCAGGCGGCGGCCCTTGGCGGCGGCGCAGAGGAGGATGGAGCCCATCGAGGCGGCCATGCCCGTGACGATGATGGTGACGGGGGAGGTGATGAGCCGCATCGTGTCGTAAACGGCCATGCCGGCAGTGATGGAGCCACCCGGCGTGTTCATGTAGAACGAGATCTCCTTGCCGGGACCGGTGCCCTCGAGATAAAGCAGCTTCTCGGTGATGTCCTTGGCCGACTCGTCAGTGACCGCGCCCCACAGGAAGATTTTCCGCTGATCGAGGAATTGTTTCTGGATTTGTGCTCCGATGGCGGCGGGTGACTTCGAGGCCTTGTCGCCTTCTTCGCCGGGCTTGTCATCGTCATCATCATCGTCGTCGAGACGGGGCAATGGAGCGGAAAGGCCGGGGTGGAGATTATTGAAGGACATAGGGCAGAACGATGTTCGGGAGATCGTGCGTGGCAAGTCGTTTGGAGAAATTAGCCCGACGTTCCTCGATATTTGACCATGAGGGTAGGGCGCGACCGCCGAGGCTCCGCACTCGTCGCCGCCGGGCGTGCCGATATATGTTTGAACAGAAGATCGCGAAGAGTCGTTGGATTTTCTCCATCAAAGGCAAAAACAGAGCCAGCTTGGAAATTTGGTGCGAGTCGACACCAGGCGCTTCGTTTCCTTTGCGACCTTCTGTGAAAACTGCCTTGGAAAAACCGCGGCGCGCCCGGCGGTCGCGCCCTACCCGAAGAGTCCAAATTCGAACGGTGAATGCATCAAATCAACCCGAGCTTCATTTTGCCTTCCTCGGAAATCATCTGCTGGGTCCACGGTGGGTCCCAGGTGATGCGCACGTCGGCGTCGGACACGCCGGGGACGAGGAGAATTTTCGATTTGGCATCCTCCGCGATGGCCGGGCCCATCCCGCAGCCGGGCGCGGTGAGCGTCATGGTGACATCGACGCGGTAGCCGCCTTCGGGTTTTGCCCCGACGTCCATCGAGTAAACGAGGCCGAGATCCACGATGTTTACGGGGATTTCCGGGTCGTAAACTTTCTTGAGCTGGTCCCAGACCGCCGCGGGATCGGGCGCGCCGCTGGTGGTCGTGGTGGCGGCAACGTTGGTGTCCGCGACCTGCTCGCCAATCGCATCGGCGTCCTTGCCGTCGAGGCGGAAGAGGCCGAAGTCGGTCTGCACCGTGCAGCTGCCGCCAAGCGTCTGGTGGATGAAGAGACGCGTCCCGGCGGTGAGAATCTGTTTGTCCCCGCTAGGAATCTGCGTGGCGGAGACGTCGCGGGAAAGGGTGCGTTCGCGATTGGGCATGGCGAATTACTTTTTGAACTTCGATTGGATCAATTCGCGCAGGGCGGCGTGGAGTTCGTCATTTTCGAGCTTATTGAGGACCTCCTCGAAGAAACCGAAGACGATCAGCTCGCGGGCGAGGGCGGGGCGGATGCCGCGCGATTCGAGATAAAACATTTGTTCGTCGTCCACGTGGCCGGTGGTGGCGCCGTGCGTGCAGCGGACGTCGTTGGCCTGGATCTCGAGGCCGGGGAGCGAGCTGGCCTCGGCCTCGGGCGAGAGCACAAGGTTGCGGTTGCTCTGGTAGGCGTCGGTCTTTTGCGCCTCGGGATCGACGACGATGAGGCCGGAGAAAATGGTGCGGGCCCGGTCGAGCAGGGCGTTTTTGTAGAGGAGGTTCGAGCTGGTGTGCGGCGCCTGGTGGGTCTGGAGCGTGCGCTGGTCGAACTCCTGCGCGTCCTGCGCGACGGTGAGGGCGAGCATCTCGCTGTGCGCACCGGGGCCTTGCAGCCGGCTGTGCGACTCGTGGCGCGACTGGCGGCCGCCGAGGTGGACGTTGAGGGAGAGCACGCGCGCGTCGCGTTGCACGGTGGTGGCGTTGCTTTGGAACGAAAGCGTATCGCGCGACCAGTTTTGCGCGCCGACATAAGTGAGCTGCGCGCCGTCGCCGGCGTGAAGGTCGTTCACGCCGGAGGCAATGCCCTTCGCATCATCGGCCGAGGTGAAAAATTCAACGAGCGTGACCTTGGCGTGGTCTTCGGCGACGACGATCGTGTGCGGGAACACGGCCGAGCCTGCGCCGGCCGCGGCATGTGTGACCATGAATGGCCCGGTGATTTCAACGCCGCGCGGCACGTAAAGAAAAGCCCCGCTGGTGGTGAGCGCGGCGTTGAGCGCGGCAAACTTGTCGGCGCCGAGATTGGCCGCCTGCGCCTGGAAGTAGCGGCGCACGAGATCCGTATGTTTTACCAAGGCGTCCTCGATCGAGGTGAAAATGACGCCGCGCGCAGTCAGATCGGCAGGTAACAGCGAAACAGAGGCGAGGCGGTTGTTGGCAAAGATAAGTTCGGCTGACTGTGGGATGGCCAACGGCCAGCGACCAACGACCAATGCCGGAGGCAGGGCATAGCCGTCGAGTTTCACCCCGGTGGTGTTGCTGAAGCGCCAGAGTTCGTCGGTGCGCTTGGGCAGGGGCAGCGCGATGAAGCGGTTCCAAGCCTCGCGCTTGAGGTCGAGCCACCATTTAGGGAGGTGGCTGAGCGACGCGAGGTGCGCAGCGAAGACGTCGGCGGTGAAGCTGCCGTTGGGGGAGGAGGAATCTTTGGTTTCCGTGAGGGCGGACATTTGAAAAAATGACGAATGACGAATTAAGAATGACGAATGATGCGGAGAGCTGACGTTATCCCAAATGAACATTCGTCATTCGGGTTTCGTCATTTCGGTTGGATTTATCCAACCGACCCTTCCATCTCGAGGTCGATGAGGCGCTTGAGTTCGACCGAGTATTCCATCGGGAACTGGCGCACGAGGTCGTTGATGAAGCCGTTCACGGCGAGGCTCATGGCCTGGCCTTCGGTCAGGCCGCGTGACTGCATGTAGAAGATCATTTCCTCGCTGACCTTCGACACGCTGGCCTCGTGCTGCACGGCGTTGGCGTCGCCGCGCACGGTGATGGCCGGGTAGGTGTCGGTGCGCGAGTTGGTGTTGATGAGCAGCGCGTCGCACTCGGTGTTGTTTTTGCAGCCCTTCAAATGCTTCGGGATATGCACCTGGCCGCGGTAGGTGGAGCGGCCCTGGCCCACGGAGATGGATTTCGCGATGATGGTCGAGGTGGTCTCGTCGGCGGCATGGATCATCTTTGCGCCGGTGTCCTGGTGCTGGCCGTCGTTGGCCAGGGCGATGGAGATGACTTCGCCGCGGGCTTTGCGGCCTTTCAGCACGACGCCGGGATACTTCATCGTGAGGCGCGAGCCGATGTTGCAGTCAATCCACTTGATCTCGGCTTCCTCGTGGGCGAGGCCGCGCTTGGTGACGAGGTTGAAGACGTTGGCCGACCAGTTCTGGACGGTGATGTACTGGATTTTTGCGCCCTTGAGCGCGACGAGCTCGACCACGGCGCTGTGCAGCGTGCTGGTGGAAAACTTCGGCGCGGTGCAGCCTTCCATGTAGGTGACCTCGGCGCCCTCGTCGGCGATGATGAGGGTGCGCTCGAACTGGCCGAAGTTCTCGGCGTTGATGCGGAAGTAGGCCTGCAGCGGGTGCGAGACCTTCACGCCGGGCGGCACGTAGATGAACGAGCCGCCGGAGAACACGGCGCTGTTGAGCGCGGAAAACTTGTTGTCGCCGGTCGGGATGACCTTGCCAAACCACTTGCGAAAGATCTCCGGGTGCTCGCGCAACGCCTCGGTGGAATTGGCGAAAATGACGCCCTGCTTCGAGACGGCCTCCTTGATGTTGGAGTAGGCGGCCTCGCTGTCGAACTGGGCCTCGACGCCGGCGAGAAACTTGCGTTCCTGCTCGGGGATGCCGAGACGCTCGAAGGTTTTCTTGATGTCGTCGGGCACCTCGTCCCACGTGCGCTTGGGCTTCTGGCCGCTCGCGAGGTAGTAGCGGATTTTGTCGAAGTTGATGTTCTCGAGGTCGCGCGTGGCCCAGTGGGTGGGCAGTGGCTTCGACTCGAAGACTTTCAGGGCGTTCCGGCGGAATTCCAGCAGCCAGGGCAGCTCCTTTTTTGCCGCGGAAATATAATCCACGGTCTTCTCGTTGAGGCCGGTGCCGGCGTCGAGTTCGTACTTTACGTCGTAGCTGAAATCGCCGACAGACTGGTCGATGCCGGCGACGGGATTGTCGGCGGTGATCGGAACTTCGAGTTCAACGGGTGGTTTCATGGCGAAATTTTCTGGTGGTGGCGGTTGGCTCAGGCTTGGGCGAGTTCTTTTTTCACCCAGTCGTAGCCCTTGGCTTCGAGCTCGAGGGCGAGGGACTTGTCGCCGCTTTTGACGATGCGGCCGTCGAACATGACGTGCACGTAGTCGGGCACGATGTAGTCCAGCAGGCGCTGGTAGTGGGTGATGAGCAGCACGCCGAGGCCGGGGCCGCGCTGGTGGTTGACGCCCTCGGCCACGATGCGCAGCGCGTCGATGTCGAGGCCGGAATCGGTCTCGTCCATGAGGGCGAACTTTGGTTCGAGCATGGCCATCTGCAAAATTTCGCAGCGTTTTTTCTCGCCGCCGGAAAAGCCTTCGTTGACGCCGCGGGAGGTGAACTTGCGGTCGATTTTCAGGAGGTCCATTTTCTCATAGAGCCGCTTGTAATAGGCTGTGGCGTCGAGCTCGCCGCCCTCGCCGAGGCGGGCCTGCTGCGCGGCGCGGAGAAAATTGGCGATGGAGACACCGGGAACCTCGTTCGGGTATTGGAAGGCGAGGAACAGGCCGGCGCGCGCGCGTTCATCGGGTTCCAGCTCGAGGATCGACTTGCCGTCGAGCAGCACTTCGCCGCCGGTGATCGTGTAATCGGGATGGCCGGCGATGGCCTTGGCCAGCGTGGACTTGCCGGTGCCGTTGGGGCCCATGACGGCGTGCACTTCGCCCTGGCTGATCGTGAGGGTAAGGCCCTTGACGATTTCTTTTTCGCCGATGGCGATGTGGAGATTTTTGATTTCGAGTTGGGACATGTGAGGAAAGTGGAGGGAAGGGAACCGGAGTGGATGAAAGTCAGCTGGCTTTGGTGCGTCCGCGGAAGGAGAGCTCGATGCTGGCGGCCTCGAAACCCTCCGGCAGCAGGTGGCGGAGGCGCGACGTCGTCTCGGCGGGCAGGTCGATGTCGTGGATGCGGCCGGTGGATTCGTCGTGGAAATGCGCGTGTTCGCTCAGGTTCGGGCAGTAGCGCGTGGATTCGCGCTCGAAGTTTACCTGTCGCACGAGCCCGCATTGCACGAGGGTTTCAAGGCAGTTGTAAACCGTGGCCAGCGAGATGCCGGACAGCCGTGCCTTCACGCGGGAAAAAATCTCTTCGGCGGTGGGGTGGTCGCGCTTCCCGAGGATGACGCTATAAACCACTTCGCGCTGACGGGTGGCGCGAAGGCCGTTGCCGGCGAGCTTCGCGCAGAGCGCGTTGTTGGTTTGTGCGGAGGCTTTCATCTCGAGAGTCGATTAAACAAATTAGAATGGTTCCAAGTCGCAAGTCAGAATTGGAGTAATTCCAAAGAGGTGTGTATCCTGTTCATGCACAGCAACGATTATAGACGATGACCTGGCTCAGCTTTTTATCGTCGTATTTGTTTCAGCCCAGCACCAATGCCACGGTTCAAAGGCCATACCGTGGGAGTTCTCGCGGGCAAACGACATATGAAACCCAAATCTTGCTGCCTGCCCAGTGAGCCAGCGAAACGCGGCAGTTTCCGCAAACTCCTCGGTCAATGGCGTGCAGCCGGGCGTGGTGAGATCAAGTGCGCGACCGGTGTGGTGTTCGCTGTAACCCGGTGCGGCGTTGACGGCGAGAATGGCATCGATCGTTTTGCCGCGCCCAAGCTTGGCGCGAATGATTTCGGCCTGGCGCGCAATGCTGCGAAAGGCGGACACGACGTGCAGCGCGATGGTGTCGGTTGCCGCAGCAAGTTGCATCTGCTCCCAAGCTTGGGCGGCGGGCGGCGTGAGCAAAAGCTCGCGCCCTTCGGCTGTCATGCCGATGCGAATGAGCTGGGTAGCCTCGGGTTGGGGCGAAAATCCCCGGCGCGCGGCGTAGTCGGCCGGAATGCCCAGCTCAGCCCAGATTTTCGACAGACTCACCCATTCGTCATTCGCCATTTTGCATTCGTCATTTGCGTGAGCGTCGGCGCGCTCACGCATGTTCGGCCAGCCAGCGCTCGACCTCGATGGCGGCCTGGCAGCCCATGCCGGCGGCGGTCACGGCCTGACGATAAATATGGTCGGCGCAATCGCCCGCGACGTAGACGCCGGGCACCTTGGTCCGGATCTGCGAACCATTCACGGGCAGGAAATAACCGTTCTCATCGACGTCGAGCGCGGCGGCAAACGGCGCGGTGTTCGGCACGTGGCCGATGGCGACAAAAATTCCTTTCACCGGCAGCACCGACTCGGCGTTGCTCTTGAGATTTTTAACCTTCAGGCCGCTGACGGCGCCCTGGGCAACGCCTTCGACCGAAACCGGCACGCTGTCCCACACCGGCTGGATTTTCGGGTGCGACGTGGCGCGGTCGGCCATGATTTTCGAGGCGCGCAGCGCGTCGCGGCGATGAACGAGATAAACTTTGCTGGCGAAACGCGTGAGGAATAGTGCCTCCTCGGCCGCACTGTCGCCGCCGCCGATGACCGCGACTTCCATGTTGCGATAGAACGAGCCGTCGCAGGTTGCGCAGGTCGTCACGCCCTTGCCGCCGTAAAGTTCTTTTTCGCCGGGCATGCCGGTCATGCGCGGCGACGCGCCGGTGGAGATGATGACGCCTTTGGCGAGAATGGTGCGGCCGGCGCAGATGAGCTTGCGCGGGGAACTTGTGAAATCGACCGACTGCACCTGCGCCTGCTCGAAGCGCGCACCGAACTTCGCGGCCTGCTTGCGCAGGTTGTCCATGAGCTGGAAGCCGTCCACGCCCTCGGGAAAGCCGGGAAAATTTTCCACCTCGCTCGTTGTCGTGAGCTGGCCGCCGGGCAACGAGCCCTCGATCACGAGCGGCGAGAGATTGGCGCGCGCGGTGTAGATGGCGGCGGTGAGCCCGGCGCAGCCGGTGCCGACGATGACGACGTTTTCAACGGTAGGATTGGACATGAAGCAAAGAGTTCAGCGATAACTTAGCACACTTGGAAAGGGCAAAGTAGCAAATCGGGGATAAATGCAGCTGCAAATAGGGCGACGTCATTGGTAGGGCTCGTTGCCCTCAACGGGCCGCAACGAACGGGCGGCTGGGGTCAGCCGCCCCTACCTAAAACCAGTGTTGGCCAAGGTATTTTTTAACCGGTCAATCTTCGATCACGGTTTCGGACGACGTATTTTTGTCGCCGGGCCTGCCCGGAAAGTGCGCGGCGAGCAGTTCGCCGGCGCGGGCGATGCCGTGGAGCAGGCCTTCCGTGAATTGGCCCTGCTTGAAATGACCGGACATGGCCGCGGTCAGCTCGGTCCAGAAGGCCTCGCCACATTTCTCGTGCACGCCTTGGTCGCCAATCACGGCGAAGCGGTGGCTGCGCGGAGCCACAAAAATCAACACCGCATTGTGCTGAGGCGTGCGGTGCAGGCCGAGGCGCTGGAACTCCTTGCCCGCCGCGGCCACGGGATCGTCAATCTCGCGATGGCTGACCAAAACGCGGATCTGGCCGGAAGTTTTTTTCTCGGTGTCGGCAATCGCGGCCACGATGCGTTCGTGTTCGAGCTGTTTGAGAAAATGGCGTGTTTTCATGGGTCGTGGGTGTTTAC